>Ga0265293_10002160_pt1 | contig 40579 bp, 34 predicted proteins | sample Munlanlewell138R_FD_192505 | JGI IMG/M metagenome (GOLD analysis project Ga0265293, IMG submission 192505) | Leachate microbial communities from a municipal landfill in Southern Ontario, Canada - Leachate well 138R | ecosystem: Engineered > Solid waste > Landfill > Unclassified | place: Canada...
CCTCCGCCCCTCCGGGGCCGCGCCGCTTCGCGTCGCGTTCCGATCCGCTCCCGGCGGATCGGTCGAACCGGCATTCCATTGCGGTGGTTCTCATCCACCTCGCGCAATGCCTTGCCACGTGCTGCTGTTGGAGGGAGGTGGACTACTCCGGGCTTCCTGCCCTCCGCCCCTCCGGGGCCGCGCCGCTTCGCGTCGCGTTCCGATCCGCTCCCGGCGGATCGGTCGAACCGGCATTCCATTGCGGTGGTTCTCATCCACCTCGCGCAATGCCTTGCCACGTGCTGCTGGTGGAGGGAGGTGGATTCGAACCACCGAAGGCGTGAGCCAGCAGATTTACAGTCTGCCCCCGTTGGCCGCTTGGGTATCCCTCCGAAATCTTCTCTCTTGCCGAACCGCCTTATGCTCCCTTCACAGCAGCGCTCCGCGCTGCAAGGGAGGTGGATGACTCCGGGCATCCTGCCCTTCGCCCTTCGGGCCGCGCCGCTTTCGCGTCGCGTTCAAGTTCGCTCCCAGCGAACTTGGTCGAACCACCGAAGGCGTGAGCCAGCAGATTTACAGTCTGCCCCCGTTGGCCGCTTGGGTATCCCTCCAGTTCACGGAGCCGCGCATTCTCCGACCCGAGGGGTCCGCCTGTCAAGGCTTGGGTGCGGCGGATTTCGGCCTGCATGCCGTCAGACCGCGCTGCGCCTGGGCCACGGACCCCGACGACGGGTCGGTCGGCTCACCGAAGTGTGCAACCTGATCCTCCATGGCACGCGAAAGTTCCTGCAACTTCTGCGCTCGCTCGGCAAGGCGCCGGTCGGCATCCGTCGTGGGCCGCCACGCCGGGACCGCGGCGGGCGTGCCCTCCTCCATGGCCACGAAGACGATCACGCAGCTCGTCGCCAGGCGCTCCTCGGCGGTTCTGAGATCGCGTGCAACCACGTCCACCGCGAAATGCATGCTGGTGCGGCCAGTGCGGATCAGCTTGCAGCGCACGATGACCAGGTCGCCGATGAGGATCGGCGTGACGAACTGGATGCCACCCACCGCCACCGTCACGCAGTAGCGACCGCTCCAGCCCACCGCGGCGGCGTAGCCCGCCTGGTCGATCCACTTCATCACCATGCCGCCGTGCACCTTGCCGCCGAAGTTCACGTCGGCAGGTTCAGCCAGGAACCTGAATTCGGATTCACGCTGCTTGCCGGTCACGGGTGGATTTCCTCGTCACATACGGGCGCGCGGTCGCTGCAGTGGCCCGAATCCATTCAGACGTTGAACCTGAAGTGCAGCACGTCACCTTCCTGCACCACGTACTCCTTGCCTTCCAGGCGCAGGCGTCCGGCTTCGCGCGCACCGGCCTCGCCCTTGTAGCGGATGTAGTCGTCGAAGGCGATGGTTTCGGCGCGGATGAAGCCGCGTTCGAAATCGGTGTGGATGACGGCCGCCGCCTGCGGCGCGGTGGCACCCTTCCTGACGGTCCAGGCACGCACCTCCTTCTCACCGGCGGTGAAATAGGTCAGCAGGCCGAGCAGCCGGTAGCCGGCACGGATCACCCGATCCAGCCCCGGTTCCTCGAGCCCCAGATCGGCAAGGAATTCACCCCGGTCGGCTTCGTCGAGCTGGGCCAGTTCCTCCTCGATCGCCGCACAGACCGGCACGACCTCGGCGCCTTCCAGGGCGGCGCGCTCGCGCAGGCGATCCAGGTGCGGATTGCCTTCGAAGCCGTCCTCCAGCACGTTCGCGATATACATCAGCGGCTTGAGGGTCAGCAGGAACAGGTCCCGCACCAGGGTCTTTTCCTCGTCGTCGAGGCCCAGGCCGCGTGCAGGCCGGCCTTCATTCAACCCGGCCGCCAGCTTCTGCAGCACAGGTCGGCGCGCGATGGCCTCCTTGTCGTTCGCCTTGGCCGCACGCTCGACGCGGGCGAGCGCCTTGTCGACCGATTCCAGGTCGGCCAGGGCCAGTTCCGTGTCGATCGTCTCGATGTCGGAAATCGGGTCGATGCGGCCGGCCACGTGCACGATGTCGGAATGCTCGAAGCAGCGCACGACGTGCGCGATCGCATCGACCTCCCGGATATGGGCAAGGAACTTGTTGCCCAGCCCCTCGCCCTTCGACGCCCCGGCGACCAGGCCGGCGATATCCACGAACTCGATCGAGGTCGGAATCACCTTGAGCGGCCTGGCGATCCCCGCCAACTGCGCCAGGCGCGGATCAGGGACCGGCACCACGCCCACGTTCGGGTCGATGGTGCAGAACGGGAAGTTCGCCGCCGCGATGCCGGCCTTGGTCAAGGCATTGAAGAGGGTCGACTTGCCTACATTGGGCAGGCCGACGATGCCGCATTGGATACTCATGGCTGTGATCCGGAAATGGAGAATCGGGAAGCGTCGGAAGCAGGGGCTGCGGAACCGGGAGCGAGCTCGGAATGATCGGATTCTGGACTTTGCCCTGCCCTCGGCCAGGTGTATGCAGGTCGCTCGCATGCAGCCTGCCTGAAGCACTCCCTATTCCCGACTCTCGACCGAGTGCAGGCGCTTCATCGCCTCGTTGAAGTCGCCGGCCACCGCCAGCGGCAGTACGTCGAGCGCCCGCCCGATCGCATCGATCATGGCCGCTTCGTCGGCCAGCGAGGGCCGACCGAGTACCCAGCCCAGCACGCGATCGCGGTGCCCGGGGTGACCGATGCCGATGCGCAGGCGATGGAAGCGCCCGTGACCGAGCTTGGCAAGCAGGTCGCGCAGGCCGTTCTGGCCGCCGTGGCCACCATCGAACTTGAGTCGCGCCGTCCCGGGAGGCAGATCCAGATCGTCGTGCACGACCAGCACCTGCTCGGGCTCGATCTTCCAGTAGCGCAGCGCCGCACCCACCGAATCGCCACTCGCATTCATGTAGGTGAGCGGCTTGAGCAACCACAGCGGGTTGCCATCCAGCGTGATCCTGGCGACCTGGCCACGCAGCTTCGATTCGACGCCGAAGCGCGCGCCCTCGCGCTGGGCCAGCGCATCAACGAACCAGAACCCCGCATTGTGGCGGGTTCTCAGGTGTTCGGCGCCGGGGTTGCCGAGTCCAACGATGAGGTGCAGGCCCGCCATGCAGGACGATGCCGCGCACGCAGTTGCCGCCGAAGCAACGGCTGCATGCGCGGCACGCGATCACTTCTTCTCGGGCTTGGCAGCGGTGGCGGCCGGCGCCGGCGTGGCGGCTTCCTCTTCGCCTTCGCCCTCCTCTTCCACCTCGGGTTCCGGCTCGGCGCGCACTTCCTTGGCCACGACCACGGCGCGGTCGTATTCCTTGCCAAAGCGCAGGTCCGCAATCTCGACACCTTCGGGCAGGGTGATCTCCGAAAGGTGGATGATGGCACCGGGCTGCAGCGCCGCCAGGTCCACGCGGATGCCCTCGGGGAGGTTGCGCGGCAGGCAGGAAATTTCCACGTCGGTCAGCTCGTGCATGATGACCACGCCGGCCGTCTTGCCGGCCACCGAGATCTCTCCATTCACGAACTGGAACGGCACGCGCAGGCGGATGGGCTCGTTCTCGTTGATGCGCTGGAAGTCGAGGTGCAGCACGACCTGCTTGAACGGGTGGCGCTGCATGTCGCGCAGCAGTACGGGCTGCACGTCACCGCCGAGGTTGAGGTCGAGGATCGAGGAATAGAACCAGTCGTTCTGGCTGGCGTGCCAGACGTCCTTGTGCGCCATCTGGATGCTGACCGGACCCAGGTCACCGCCATAGACGATGGCCGGCACCATGCCGGCACGACGCAGGCGGCGGCTCGCACCCTTGCCCTCGACGTCGCGCCGTTCGACCTTGATTTCGTGTTTCGTTGCCATGTTGCTTTGCCTTCTTGCTGTTGGGCCACCTTGCGGCGGCAGGGTGCCCTCCCGCGACCAGGAGGGCTGCAGTCGGGAATCGGGACGCGGAAATCGCGGTACGCCGGCGACACCAGCAAGGTCGCTGCCTTGGGATGCCACTGCCTGCCGTTGCGATTTCCTAGGCCCGATTCCCCATTCTCGCGTCAATCGACGTAGAGCGAACTCACCGATTCGCCATGGGCGATGCGGCGAATGGTTTCCGCGAGCAGGTCCGCCACGGAAAGCTGGCGGATCTTGTCGCAGGCTGCGGCGGCGGGCGACAGCGGGATCGTGTCGGTCACCACCAGCTCATCCAGCGCGGAACCGTTGATGTTCTGGATGGCCGGTCCGGACAGGACCGGATGGGTACAGTAGGCCGCCACCCGGCGCGCGCCGTTGCGCTTGAGCGCTGCCGCTGCCGCGCACAGGGTGCCGGCCGTATCGACGATGTCATCGACCAGTACGCAGACCTTGTCCTTGACCTCGCCGATGATGTTCATCACCGTCGCCTCGTTCGGGCGCGGGCGGCGCTTGTCGATGATGGCCAGGTCCGCATCGTCCAGGCGCTTGGCGATCGCACGTGCGCGCACCACCCCGCCCACGTCCGGCGAAACGACGATCAGGTTGTCCTTGCCGTGCATGCGCCAGATGTCGGCCAGCAGGACCGGCGAGGAGTACACATTGTCCAGCGGAATGTCGAAGAAGCCCTGGATCTGGTCGGCGTGCAGGTCCACCGTCAGCACGCGATCGGTACCGACCACGCCAATCATCTCTGCAGCCACCCGCGCCGTGATCGGCACCCGCGCCGAACGCGGCCGGCGATCCTGCCGCGCATAGCCGAAATACGGCATCACGGCCGTGACGCTGGCCGCCGAGGCGCGCTTGAGCGCATCGATCAGCGCCAGCATCTCCATGAAATTGTCCGCCGTGGGCGCACAGGTCGGCTGGATCACGAACACCTCCTGGCGGCGCACGTTCTCCTCGATCTCCACCTGCACCTCGCCATCGCTGAAGCGGCCCACCAGGGCCTTGCCGAGCGGCAGGTTGAGCTTCTCGCAGATGGCCGTGGCGAGCGGGCGATTGGCATTCCCGGTGAACACCAGCATGCCGGCGTTGTTCATGGTGGTCTCGACGCTCATGCTCTGTCACCTGGTCCGGTTGCGCCGGTCTGGCGCCTGCCACGTCATGCCTGCCGACTGGCGGTCTGCGAACCAGGCGGGCCATCGCGGCGCGCTGTGCCCGGCAGGTTCGCTTCGTTTGGCTGGGGCGGCAGGATTCGAACCTGCGAATGCCGGGATCAAAACCCGGTGCCTTACCGCTTGGCGACGCCCCATCTGGAGCAGTCCGGGCATCCTGCCCAGCCTGCATGGAAAGGGCCGCGGCAAGGCCGCGCCACCTTTCCCACGCCGCGATGCTTCCGCATCGCGCGGGCGGTGCGTCCTGCACCGCTCAAAACCGCGCAGTCCGGGCATCCTGCCCAGCCTGCATGCACACATCCATTGGAGCCGGGCCGCGGCAAAGCCGCGCCACCTTTCCCACGCCGCGATGCTTCCGCATCGCGCGGGCGGTGCGTCCTGCACCGCCCGGCTACCAGCCTCAGGCCCCGACCCTCGCGCGCAGGCGCTCGAGCAGGGGCGATTCATCTACACCGCGGGCCACGAACGCGCGCATGCCCGGCGGGGACTGCGCAGCGATCGCCTCGGCCGGCGCGCGCGAATCGAACCCTGCAAATACGCAGCCGCCCGATCCTGACAGCCGTGCCCTTCCAAAGGCGCCCAGCCAGTCGAGCGCCGCAGCGACCTCGGAATGGCGCGCCCGCGCAACCGGTTCGAACACGTTGCGCATGCTGCCGCCGGAAACAAAGAGCGGAATTGTCATCTGCGGCACATCGCGTGTCAATTCCGGCGCGGCAAACAGGTCGGCGGTCGCCACGCGCGCACCCGGGTCGATCACCACGAACCAGGCCGGCGCCAGGGCCAGCGGGGTCAGGCACTCGCCCACGCCTTCGGCCCAGGCACTGTGCCCGCGCACGAACACCGGCACGTCGGCGCCAAGCTGCAGGCCCAGCGCAGCCAGCTCATCCTCGCTGGCGCCTGCCTGCCACAACACGTTGAGTGCACGCAGCACCGTGGCGGCATCGGAACTGCCACCGCCCAGGCCCCCTTGCGGTATGCGCTTGCTGACCGCGATATCCACCCCGGCCGGACAGGCGGCAGCGGCCTGCAGGGCGTGCGCGGCGCGCACGGCGAGATCATCCGCGGCGGCCACGCCCGGCAGGCTGCCGTGGCGCACGATGCGACCATCTTCGCGCAGGCGCAGGTGGACGGTATCGCCGAAATCGAGCAGCTGATACACGGTCTGCAGCAGGTGGTAGCCGTCCGCGCGGCGACCCGTGACATGCAGGAACAGGTTCAGCTTGGCCGGAGCCGGCCACTCGCTCCAGCCATCTGCGCCCGTACTGTTCATGGCATGTCCCAGGCCCGGATGGCCAGTCGCACGCTGTAGGAATCCCTGCTCGCATACACGCGCCGCGGCAGGGCCGGCGCATGGCCCTGGGCGTAATCCCGATACTCGATATGCCAGCCGCCCTGGTCGATGGTTGCCGGCAGACCGTCGGCGCGGAAGGTGATCGCGGCCGGCCCCGGCGCGCGCATGCCGCGCACCCAGTCGGAAAGTTCCGCAAGGGGCACGTGCCAGCCCAGCTCGCGCTCGAGCAGCCAGGCCGCATCCGGGCCCTCCACGGTTCCCCCGGGCAGGCCTTCCAGGCGCGCGTGCGACGCATCGCCCGCCAGCACCCAGGTCTTGCCGGTCACCGGCGCATGCACCGTGAAGCGGAATGTCGCGCCGCTCTGGCGCCACGCCAGCGAGCCACTGCCACTCTCGCGGCCGTCGGAAACCGCCAGGCGCGCTTCCAGCTGCCAGGAGGCATCCTTGCTGCGCAACGCCGCTTCACGGGCGTCCTGGGCGGCCAGCAGGGACGCTGTGGGCAGCACCGGCTTCACGCGCGGGCCCGCGCAGGCGGCCAGCAGCAGCGCCGCCAGTCCGGCCGCGATGGCGCGCAGACCGGCACCGTTCATGGCGCCAACCGCTTGACGGTCTCCAGCAGCACCGGGTTGTCGGCATCCTGGTCGCGTCCCTGCTGCCAGATACGGCGCGCCTCGGCATGCTCGCCCTTGCGCCACAACACTTCACCCAGGTGGGCCGCGATCTCGGCGTCGGGCTGCTGCTTCCAGGCTGCACGCAGCAGCGGCAGCGCGGCATCGATATCGCCCATGCGGTAATGCCACCAGCCCATCGAATCCATGATCGCCGGCTCGTCCGGCTTGAGTTCGATCGCCCGGCCGATCAGCTTGCCGGCTTCTTCGAGCGCGGGATCGCCGCTGCGGGCATGGTCGGCCAGGGTGTAGCCCAGCGCATTGAGCGCTTCGGCATTGTCCGGCTTGAGCGCAACCAGCTGGCGCAGGTCGCGCACCCCGGCCGCCAGGTCGCCATGGGTGATCTCGAACAGGGCGCGCGCGTAGATGATGTCGGCGTCCTCCGGCAGCGCCTGCAGCGCGCGGCTATACACCGCGCGTGCCTCGCCGAATCGATCGCGCTGCGTGAGCAGTTCGGCTTCCAGCAGGTAGGTGCCAGCCAGGCGCTCGCGATCGCCCACGGCCAACTGCTCCAGCCGCCGTACCAGCACCAGGGCCTGTTCCGTCTCCTGTGTCTGGCCGAGCACGACGGCACGGCGGATCTGTGCGTCGAACCAGCGCTCGTCGTACTGCGGGATCATCGCGTACCAATCGAGCGCCGCCTTGCGCTGGTCCAGCATTTCGGCCAGCTGTCCGAGCAGATAGAGGCTCCGCCCGCTGCGGGGTGCCGGCGCCGCGGCGATTTCGTCGTACAGGCGTGCCAGCGCCTTGTCGTCGCCGGCGCGCGCCAGGTAGGCTGCGCGCGCCGACCAGCTCACGTCGTCCTGCGGCCCCTGGCCCAACACCCGCGCGGCGCCGCTGTCGTCGCCGTCTTCGGCCAGCAAGGCGGCATAGGCGCCGCGCAAGCGCCGGTTGGCCGGGTCGCGCTTGAGCGCTTCGCCGTACAGGGCCACGGCCGACTTGCGGTCACCCCGGTCGAGCGCGAGGCGCGCACTCCAGGCATAGCTTTCGCTGCCGTGGAAACGTGCAAGCGCGCGCCTGGCCAGGCGCTCGGCCAGGGCCTTGTCATCCAGCTTGAAGGCCAGTTGGCTGACGGCGATCCAGCTCGCCTCCTTCTTTCCAAGGTGGCTGTCGGTGGCGATGCGGTCGAGCAGCCCGGTCGCCAGGCGCGGATCGCCGGCGCCCAGCAGGGCCTGCGCCGCCAACCGCCAGCCGGTTTCATCACCAGCCTGCACGAGACTGGTGAGGTCCGCCTCGGCGGCCGCCGAATCCTGCTCGCCCAGGGCGATCCAGGCGCGCGCCTGCAGGATGCCCCGATCCGCCGGCGCCAACGCCTGCCAACGGCTCAGCGCCTGCCGCGCCAGGGGCCAATCCCGCGTGGCCAGGGCCAGACGGGTTGCCTCCTCGGCGACCGCCGGATCGCCCGATTGTGCTGCAGCCAGGGTGAAATGGCGCGCAGCCGACCCCACGTCATTGGCCTGCAGGGCGAATTGTCCAGCCAGCAGTTGCAGCATGCCGTCACGCTCGTAGTCGAAGGACGCGGCGTCAGGCGCGCTGGCCGCCGGCGGCTGCCGCTGCAAGCCGGCACATGCGCCCAGCAGGACGCAGGCCAGGAGAATGCCCAATGCGCGGGCCAGCGTCGGCACGGACGTACCGCGGGGAGGATTCACGCGGGCGCAGAGCATGAGCTACCTTGGATTTCGGGTGACGGCGGGCGAGGCGGCAAGCTTAGCCGATCTGTTCCAGTGCCGCGGCAGTCGCGACATGCGCGGCGCGGGAGTCGCCCAAACCCTTGAGGGCGCTGCGTTTGGGCGCCCGGCCGCTGGCCGGCACATTGGCCTGATGGGCCCGGCCGGCGATACACTACGCGCGGCTGAACCGGCACGCGTGCAAGGGGTTCCACGCCGGGCGGCATCGGGCCGCGTTGGATTTACCACATGACGCTGATTGCCCTCGGACTCAACCACCTGACCGCACCCATCGCCCTGCGCGAACGCATCGCCTTCCCGGCCGATGCGACGACGCCGGCGCTGGCCGGCCTGTGCGCCGAGCCGGGTATCCACGAGGCAGCCATCCTTTCCACCTGCAACCGCACCGAGCTCTACTGCACGGTCGAACCGGGCGCCGAAACGGTGCCCGCAATCTGGCTTGGCCGCCATCAGGAAGTGACCCCGCTGCGGCTCGACGAGTTCCTCTACCGCCACCACGATGCCGACGCGGTGCGCCACCTGTTCCGGGTCGCCACCGGGCTGGAATCGATGGTGCTGGGCGAGCCGCAGATCCTTGGTCAGGTAAAGGACGCCTATGCGCTTGCCCGCGAGGCCCACACATTGAAGGCGCCGCTGGAGCGCCTGTTCCAGAACACCTTCGCGGTGGCCAAGCGGGTGCGATCGGACACCCGCATCGGCACCAATCCGGTTTCCGTGGCGTTTACCGCCGTACACCTGGCGCGACGCCTGTTCGCCGACCTCGAAGACGCCTGCGTGCTGCTGATCGGCGCCGGCGACACCATCGAGCTGGCCGCGCGCCACCTGGCGGAAACCGGCGTGCGCCGACTCATCATCGCCAATCGCACGCTCGAGAACGCCCAGTTGCTGGCCGGCCGCTTCGGCGGTTACGCCATTTCCCTGGCCGATCTGCCGCGCCATCTGGCCGAGGCGGACATCGTGATCGCCTCCACCGCCAGCCGCGATCCGGTGCTTGGGCGCGAAACCGTCGCCGCGGCGCTCGAGGCACGCCGGCGCAGGCCCATGTTCCTGGTCGATCTTGCCGTACCACGGGACATCGACCCTGCGGTCAGCGCGCTCGACGACGTCTATCTCTACAGCATCGACGACCTGCACCAGGTGATCGACGACAACCTGCGCTCGCGCCAGGAGGCGGCACGCGAGGCCGAGGCCATGATCGAACTGTCGGTCGGCCACTTCATGGGCTGGTGGCGCATGCTCAATTCGCCCAACCCGGTGGTGAACCTGCGGCGTGCCGCCGAAGCCAATCGCGACGAGGTGCTGGCCAAGGCGCGCCGCCTGCTCGCCCACGGCCACAGCCCCGACGAGGCGCTGGCCTTTCTCGCCCAGACCCTCACCAACAAGCTGTTGCACGCGCCCAGCGCCAACCTGCGCAGCGCCGCACTGCGCGGCGACAGCGAACTGTTGCAGGCCGCAAGCGAGCTGTTCGACCTGCCCGACGAGGCAACCAGGCGCGATCGTTAGCGCGCCATCCGACCTGTCGGCGCCTGGGTGCGTGGCTGCTGGATCGGGCCCGTGGAACCGGGTGTCGCAACCCGCGCCCGGTACGCCATGGCCACCTGTCATTCCGCGCCCCGCTCCCGCCCCTTCCACACCCGGTCCCCATGCTCCCCACGATTCGCCGCAAACTGGAACAACTCGCCGAGCGCCATGAGGAACTCGAGCACCTGCTCGCCAGCCCCGAGGTACTGGCCGACGCCAAGCGCCTGCGCGAAGTCTCGCGCGAGCACGCCCACCTCGCGCCGCTGGCGGCTTCGCTGCACGCCTGGGACGAGGCCGGCGCTGCGCTGGAATCGGCGCAGGCGATGCTGGCGGATGCGGAACTGCGCGAGCTTGCCGAACAGGAGATCGACACGCTCCAGGCACGCCGCGCGGAACTCGAGCACCAGCTGCGCGCCCTGCTGGTGCCGCGCGATCCGCGCGACGCCGGCAACCTGTTCCTGGAAATTCGCGCCGGCACCGGCGGCGACGAGGCGGCCATTTTTGCCGGCGACCTGCTGCGCATGTACCTGCGCTACGCCGAGCCGCGTGGCTGGCGCGCGGAAATCCTCTCTGCCCACGAGGGCGAGCACGGCGGCTACAAGGAAGTGATCGCGCGCATCGAGGGTGAGGGTGCATTTTCACGCCTGAAGTACGAATCAGGCACCCACCGCGTCCAGCGCGTGCCGGAAACCGAATCGCAGGGCCGCATCCACACCTCGGCTGCCACCGTCGCCATCCTGCCGGAGCTGGACGAGGTGGACGACATCGAGATCAACCCGGCGGACCTGCGCACCGACACCTTTCGCGCCTCGGGGGCAGGCGGCCAGCACGTCAACAAGACCAATTCGGCCATCCGCATCACCCACCTGCCGAGCGGCATCGTGGTGGAATGCCAGGACGAGCGCAGCCAGCACAAGAACCGCGCCCGCGCCCTGTCGCTGCTGAAGGCGCGCCTGCTCGACGAGGCGCAATCGAAACAGGCGGCCACCCAGGCCGAATCGCGCCGGCTGCAGGTTGGTTCGGGCGACCGCAGCCAGCGCATCCGCACCTACAACTTCCCGCAGGGGCGCATCACCGACCACCGCATCAACCTGACCCTTTACCGCCTGCCCGAGATCATCGCCGGCGACCTGGACGAACTCATCGACGCGCTGGCACGCGAGGACCAGGCCGACCAGTTGCAGCAGCTCGCGGCGCAGCGCTGAGATCGCCGGAGGAACTGCAAGGTTCGGGATGCCGGCTCTCGCAGCGGCCCACATGTGGGCTCCTGTCTGCCCCCCGGATTGACGTGGTGGACGACATCGAACTCAAACCGACCGACCTGTGCACCGGTGCGTTCCGCGCAGTGGCTGCCCGGTCGAAGCCCGTGACCGTCAATGCCAGGTCGCGGCGCTCGATGCTCAGTTGCGGATCGGGCGTCAGGTCGTACGACTGTTCGCTCGATCTCAGAGCTTGCGCCCGATCACGTCTACCTTGATGGTAGCCTCGGGGTTGTCGGTGACCGGACTCTCGGTTGCGGCACGGGCGCCGCCCGTCGTCGGCGCTTCGCACCGCGGCGCAGGTGCGTGCCTGCCTCCGGTCGAATAACAGATCGGCACCTTCACCGTGGCGGGGATGCCGTGGCCAGCGACGCGCTCGGGCCAGAACTGCCAGCGGCGCACGGCCTTGATGGCGGAACGCGTGAAGTCGCGCGCGACGGCTGGCGCGTCCGGTGCAGGTTCAACCGACGTCACCTTGCCGCTGGCGTCGTACCGGACCTCGAGGACGACCTGCGCGGCTACATTTTTCCGCAACTGCTCGCGCGGAAATTGCGGAGCGACGGTCTTCTCGATGCCGCCACCCGTGCGCACGTCTTCCACGCGCACGGCAAAGCCTTCGCCTTGCGGCTCCAGTGCCACGCTGACATCGAGGGTGGTTTCGGTGACGGCAGGCACGCCATCGAGCTTGCCCGGCTCGAACGTCCAGCCACGGATGGCAGCCTCGAGCGGGCCGGCCACGGCCGACTTGACCTTGCTGTGCTGCTCGAGCGCGGTCACGTGGCCGCCCGCGTCCAATGTGACTCTCCATGTGGTGTTGACGGTCGCAGGGACCTCATTTGGGACCGCGGCCTGCGCGCCCGTGGCGAGAACGAGGGCGGCCAGGCCACCCAGCAGGATCGAACGCATGAGTTGCTCCTTGTGATGCGGGATCGTCCTGCAACCCTCGCCACGCACGGCGCCGATGTCAAGCCGCCCCATGCGGAAGGCGCCGCACGCTCCCTGCGACGCCGGCACGCCTGACCGCTCCTCCGGCGGCGCGCCCCGGCGGAGCCGCTGGCGCGGGATTTGCCCGCACGCCACGCGTCACGCCGGGCCAGCGTCGGGAACCGGCGACGGCGCGGCGATCAGCCGCCCGGCTTGCATGGATACCTGGCGGTCCACCAGCGAGGCCAGGCCTTCCGCGCGGTGGCTGATCACCAGCACGCTGCGCCCGCGCGTCGCGTGCGCCAGCGCGGCCAGCAGGGCTCGCGCGGTGACGGCATCGAGTCCTTCCAGGGGCTCGTCCAGGATCAGGATCGGACGCTCGGCCAGCAGTGCCCGTGCGATCGCAACGCGCCGCGCCTCGCCGCCGGAGATGCGCACGCCGCCTTCGCCCAGCCAGGTGTCGAGTCCGTCGGGAAGCGCGGCCACGAAGGACTGCAACTGCGCGCAGGCGAGCGCGGCATCGATGGCCGCCGCATCCGCTGCGGGACGCGCGATGCACAGGTTCTCACGCAGGCTGGCATTGAAGATGTGCGGCTGCTGCTCGGCCACCGCGATCGCGGCGCGCACGTCGGCGGCGGCGTACTCATCGATCGCCCGCCCGCCCAGCGCGATCGCGCCGCGCTGGATCGGATGGAAGCGCAGCAGGGCATGAACCAGGCTGCTCTTGCCCGCGCCCGACGGGCCGCTGATCGCAACACGTGACCCGTATGGCAGGTCCAGGTCCAGCCCGTCCAGCGCCCACGGCCCCGCGTCCGCGTAACGCAGCCGCACGTCGCGCCAATGCAGGTCGAAACGCGTCGGAGGCGGGGCCGGGTGGGCCGGATCGTGGACTGCCGGCGGCGTGTCGGCCAGCGCGAACACCCGCCGCGCCGCCTCGCCGGTGACCGCACCCTGGGCAAACGCTTCCGGGAGGGGCGCCAGCACCTCGAAGGCCGCCAGCGCCAACAGCACCAGCATCGCCACGTCCGGCGCGGCGAGCGCGCCGCGCTGCAGCGCGCCGGTGGCGAGCAGCAGGCTGGCCGCGGCCAGCCCTTGCGCTGCCAAGGGCACCGCGACGGCGCCAAGGGACTGGAGGCGATCCGGCGTCGCCGGCGCCGGCGTGGCCTCGCCGGTGAGCGCCTCCAGACGCTGGGCACGTTCGCGGCCCGCCCCGTACAGGGCGAGTTCCGCCGCGCCGCGCAGGCTGTCGCTGGCCAGCGCCCGCTGCTCGCTCTCCAGCGCGACGATCGCGGCCCCGGGACCCCGGCTGCGGCGGAGCAGCCACAGCGGCAACACCACCGCGACCAGCAGCGCAGCGACCAGCGTCAGCCCCGCCAGCAGCGGCGCGTACATGGCCTGCACCAGCACGATCACCGGCATCGCCAGTGCCGCGACCGCGACCGGCACCAGTACAGCGAGAAAGGCGTGCTCCAGGCGGTCGATATCGGCACGCAGCCGCGAAAACAGCTCCGCATCGCCGAGAAACCCGGTCCGCGCCGGCGCCAGCGGCAGGATGCGCCCGAACAGCCACATGCGCAGCTGGCTGAGCGCGCGCAAGGTCGCTTCGTGGTTGATCAGCCGGTCCAGGTAGCGCCCGCCGATGCGCAGCAGGGCGAAGGCGCGGATCAGTGCCGATGGCGTGAAGTAGTTGATCGCCGCGCCGCTGATCCCGGCCAGGCCCATGCTGGCGATGAACCAGCCGGCGACCGCCAGCAGACCGATGCCGGCCAGGGTGCTGACCAGCGACAGGGCAATCCCCAGGGCCATCCAGCCCCAATGCGTGCGCATCACCGCCAGCAGCCGCCAGAGCAGCGCGGGCGTGGCCGGTGCAGGCACCTGCACAGCCATCACGCTGCCCCCTGCGCCTGCCACAGGTGCGCGTAGGCACCGCCCTGCGCGACCAGCGCCGCGTGCCGGCCGTGCTCGATGACCCGGCCGCGCTGCATGAGCGCGATCGCGTCGGCGTGCGGCGCCGCGCCCAGGCGATGCGCGATCCACACCACGCTGCGGCCCGCGCCGCAACGCAGCAGCGTGCGTTCGATGGCCTCGGCGCCGGCGGGGTCGAGGTGCCGGGTGGGTTCGTCCAGCAGCCACAGCGGTGCATCGCGCAGCAGCAGGCGCGCCAGGCCGATGCGTTGGGCCTGGCCGCCGGAAAGACCGTAGCCATCCTCGCCGATACGCGTGTCCCAGCCAGCCGGCAACACCTCGATCACCGCGTCCAGGCCGGCGGCCGCGGCCGCGTGCTGCAGGGCCTTCGCATCCGTCTGCGGGCGGGCCAGCAGCAGGTTGTCGCGCACGCTGCCGGCGAACAGGTGCGGACGCTGCGGCAGCCAGGCGATCTGCCGGCGCCAGGCGTCGAGATCCAGCGTGTCCAGGTCCCTGTCGTCGATTCGCACCCGGCCCTGCTGCGGCAGCGCGAACCCGAGCAGCACCTGCAGCAGGCTGCTCTTGCCGGCGCCGGTCGCGCCGACCACCATCAGCGTCGCCCCGGCCGGCAGTTCGAGCGTGCACCGGTCCAGGCCGTGACGCCCCGGTTCGTAGGCGAAGGAGACATCCTCGAAAGCGAGTGCCGGCGGTGTATCCGGTGGTGCGCGGCGCGCGGTTTGCCGGCGTTGCGGCAGGGGCTGCGCCAACAGCTTGTCGAGGTCGCCCGCAACCGCCAGGGCATCCATGCGTGCGTGCCGCAGTGCGCCCAGCGCTCGCAGGGGGATGTAGAACTCCGGAGCCAGCAGCAGCACGAACATGCCGCGCGAAAACGCCACGTCCCCCCATAGCAGGCGAAATCCGACCAGCACCGCCACCACCGCGATGCTGAGGGTGGCGAAGAACTCCAGCACCAGCGAGGACAGGAAGGCCACGCGCAGCACCGCCATGGTTTCGCGGCGATAACGCTCGCTGCCGGCGGCCAGGCGTGCACGCTCGCGTGCACCGGCACCGAACAGGCGCAGGGTCGCAAGCCCCTGCAGCGCGTCGAAGAACTGCTCGCCCAGGCGCGTCAGCACCTCCCAGCGCCGCTCGCTGGCGCGCGCGGCACGATCGCCCAGCAACACCATGAACAGCGGCACCAGCGGCGCGGTCAGGAGCAGCACCAGCGCGCCGACCCAGTCGGCCGGGAAGGCCACGGCCAGCACCACCAGGGGCAGCGCCACCGCCGCCGCAAGCCGCGGCAGGTAGCGCGCAAAGTAGGGCTCAAGCGCCTCCACCCCGTCGATCAGGCGCGTCACCAGCTCGCCGCGGGCACGCCCGGCCAGCCACAGCGGGCCGAGCGCCTGCAGGTGTCCGGTCAGCTCGCCGCGCACCGCGGCCACGACCTCGCGGCCGGCGCGAAAGCCGAACTGCCGTCCGGCAACGACGAGCCCTGCACGCAGCAGAGCCAGCAGCAGGTAGGCGCTGACGGCGGGCACCAGAGCCGCGGCGGGCTGCTGCTCGAAGATCGCCGCGTGCAGGCCCCAGGCCAGCAGTGCTGCCTGGAGGCACAGCAGCGCCGTCTGCGCCACGCCGCTGGCGATCGACCAACCCAGCCAGCGCCGCACGTCGCGTGCGTGCATCTTCAGCCACGCCGATGCGCCGCTGCCTGCTGCCGGCGACCTACCTGGCCCGGGCAGCGCCCCACTCGCGAAGGGCGGCCCTCCGGGCGTGCCCGAACCCGTCATGCCGGGCGGCGCGGACACATGCGCGTCAGCCTTGGCGAACCGATTGGGTAGGATCCTCGCGGCTCGCCCGCTGTTCATCCTGGGCATCCAGCAGGATGCCTCCTGACGCTGCGACCAGCACGATCACGCCGGTGCCGAGCAGCCAGGCGAAATACCACGCGCCGGCCTCGCCGAGGATGATGCCGAGCAGGATCATCAGCATCGCCAGCACCATGAACAACACGAACAGCAGGAACATCTTCATGCGTGCGCTCCTTGGGGCCTGTTGACGCTAGTAGGCATGCTTGTCGGCGGCGACCTGTTCCTCGCTGACCTTGCCGCGCATCACGTAGAACGCCCAACTGGTGTACCAGACGATCAGGGGAATGAACACCACCGTGAAGCCCAGCATCCAGACCAGGGTCAGGCTGCTGGAGGAGGCATTCCACAGCGTCAGGCTCTGCGCCGGCACGCTGCTCGAGGGCAGCATGAACGGAAACATCGCGGCCCCGACACTGCCGATGACCCCGGTCCAGCCCAGTGCGCCCAGCCACCAGCCGAGCAGGGCGCGGCCATTGCGCAGGGCCAGCAACCCGGCCACCAGAGCCACGAACACCAGTGCCGGGAGCAGCCACAGCGCGGGGTGTGCCGAGAAATTGGCGTACCAGGCGCCGGCGGCCTGGGTGACCGTCTGTTGCAGCGGCGTCTGCGGCGTGCCGGGAGCCGGCGAGGCAACCAGGGTGTAGCCGCTGATCATCCGCAGCCACACGCCGCCCACGGCGTACAGCACCAGGGCCGCGCTGGCGCCAACCGTGGCCGCGCGCTGGGCGCGTGCGCGGATCGCGCCCTCGGCGCCGACCATGATCCGGCTTGCACCCATGTAGACCGACAGCGCCACCGACAGCAGCCCGCACAGGATTGCGAACGGGTTGAACAGGGCCAGGAAACTGCCGGTGTAGGACGAAGTCAGCTTCCAGTCGAAATGGAACGGAACGCCCTGCAGGATGTTGCCCACGGCCGCGCCGAACACCAGCATCGGCACGCAACCGCTGACGAACAGGGCCCAGTCCCAGATCGCGCGCCAGCGCGGCGAATCCAGGTGCCCGCGGTATTCGAAGCCGAGCGGGCGCACGATCATCGACCACAGCAGCACCAGCATCACCACGTAGAAGCCGGAAAACGCGGTGGCGTAGATCAGCGGGAAGGCAGCGAAGATGGCGCCGCCGCCGAGCACGAACCAGACCTGGTTGCCGTCCCAGTGCGGGCCGATGATATTGAGCGCCACGCGGCGCTCCATGTCGGTGCGGCCCACGTAGCGCAGGATGGTGCCCACGCCCATGTCCATGCCGACCATCACCGCAAGGCCGATCAGCAGCACGCCCAGCAGCAGCCACCAGGTGATCTGCAGGATCAGATACGTTTCCATGACTCAGGGTCCCCTGTTGCCGGCCGGCAGCACCGTTGCCGGCGCGTGATCCGGTGTGAAGGGTGCCTCGACATCCGGCCCGTCCGGCCCCTGGCGGATGGCGCGCACCATCAGGTACATCTCCACCACCACGAAGATGCCGTACAGCAGCACGAAGCCCGCCAGCGAGAATGCCATGTACGCCACGCCGTGGGTCGAGGCCGACATCCAGGTCGGCAGCATGCCGAACACCGTCCAGGGCTGGCGGCCCATCTCGGCAACCAGCCAGCCGGCCTCGTTGGCCAGGAAGGGGATCGGGATCATCCACACCGCCAGCCACAGGAACCAGCGCTGCCTTTCGACCGTGTTGCGCAACGTGTAGAGCACCGCCAGCACGAAAAACGCCAGCATCGCCAGGCCAAGGGCCACCATCACACGGAACGACCAGAACACCAGCGCCACTGGCGGGATGGTGTCGCGCGCGGCGCGCGCGATGTCGGCCTCGGTGACATGGGCGGGATCGGCGACGTAACGCTGCACCAGGAAGCCGTAGCCCAGATCGTCCTCATGGGCGCGGAAGGTGGCCAGCGCCGCCGCGTCATCCGGGTTGGACGACAGGGCCTTGAGCGCCTGCACCGCCGGGATGCCGTTGCGGATGCGTTGCTCCGCACGCTGCTCCAGTTCATCGATGCCGGGCACGCTGCCATCCAGCGAGTGGGTCACCAGCAGCGACAGCGCATAGGGCACCTGCACCTCGCCGTAATTGGTCTGCTCGGACTGCGAGGGGAATGCCACCAGGTTGAACGGCAGTGGCCCCGGTTCGCTCTTCCACAAGGCTTCCATCGCCGCCAGCTTGGTCGGCTGGGCCTGGCCGCCGACAAAGCCCAGCGCATCGCCGAGCGTGATCACGCCGAGCGAGGCCAGCACGCCGAACAGCGCCGCAATGCGGAACGAGCGGCGCGCCAGCTCGACATGACGGTTCCGGAGCAGATACCAGGCGCTGATGCCGCACACGAAGATCGCGCCGGTGACGTAGCCGGCGATGCTGGTGTGGACGAACTTGGCCTGGGCATCATGGCTGAAGATCAGCTCGGCGAAGCTGGACAGTTCCATGCGCATCGTCAGCGGATTGAACACTGCGCCGCTGGGCGCCTGCATGAAGCTGTTGGCAATCAGGATCCACAGCGCCGACAGGTTCGAACCCAGGGCCACCAGGTAGGTGACCGCAAGGTGTTGCCCGCGGCTCAGGCGTTCCCAGCCGAACACCATCAGGCCGACGAAGGTCGCCTCCATGAAAAACGCCATCAGTCCCTCGATGGCCAGCGGCGCACCGAAGATATCGCCGACGAAACTGGAATAGAACGACCAGTTGGTGCCGAACTGGAACTCCATGGTGAGTCCCGTGGCAACACCGAGCGCAAAATTGATCAGGAACAGCTTGCCCCAGAACTGGGTCATCTGCTTGTAGATGGGCCGGCCGGTGGTGACGTACACCGTCTCCATCGCGGCGAGGATGAACGACAGTCCCAGCGTCAGCGGTACGAACAGGTAGTGGTACAGCGCAGTGGCCGCGAACTGCCATCTCGAAAGCAGGACAACCGTTTCGTCGATCATGCGCCAAGCCCTCTTGCGCGCAGCGCCGATTCCCGCGCCGCATCCGAACCCTTGCGCGCCATTGTTGCACAGCGGGACGGGACCCCGGACCTGGCCGCGATGGTCGGCGCGCGCCGCCTTTCCAAGGCGTTGGCCAGCCTATCGTGCCGCGTTCCGGCCGAACCTGGATCCCGGCTGCGTCGCAGCTGAACTCGGGGATCGCGATGCCAGCAGGTCAACACCGCATCGGCGGGGAAAGCGCCGCTGCCCCGGTCGTCAATGGCGAGCGGTCTTGCGAATCAAGCCCTACGCCCACCGATCAAGGCGTTGGACTCGATCGCGGCAACGCCAAGCGCACGTCGTCTCTGCAGAGGCCTTGCACGCCATGGCTTGCGCGTGGCGTCAGACACGCGCCTGGTCGGCGCCGGCCAGCACGCGGCGGGCCACGTCGAGATAGATCCGGGGCAGACGTGCCAGATCATCGAGCGCCACGCATTCGTCGACCTTGTGGATGGTCGCGTTGATCGGCCCGAACTCCACCACCTCGGCACCGAGCGGGGCGATGAAGCGTCCGTCCGAGGTGCCACCGCCCGTGCTCTGCTCGGGCTGCAGGCCACAGTGTTCGCCGATGGCCGCAACCACTGCAGCGCGCAGCGGACCGGGGCCGGTGGCGAAGGGCTCGCCCGAGAGCCACCAGTCGAGCGTGTAATCGAGATCGTGGCCGCGCAGGATGACCTCGGTACGCTCGCGCAGGGAGGCCGCCGTGCTCGCGGTGCCGTAGCGGAAGTTGAAGACCGCGCGCAATTCGCCCGGAATCACGTTGTCGGCGCCGGTGCCGGCACCGAGGTTCGAGACCTGGAACGAGGTCGGCGGAAACGCCTGGTTGCCGTCGTCCCAGTGCGTCGCGGCCAGTTCGGCCAGTGCCGGCGCGAAGGCATGCACCGGATTCAGCGCCTGGTCGGGATAGGCCACATGTCCCTGCACGCCGTGCACCGTCAGGCGCCCGGTGAGCGATCCGCGCCGGCCCACGCGGATCAGGTCGCCCAGGCGCGCCTTCGAGGAAGGCTCGCCGACCAGGCAGGCATCGATGCGCTGGCCGCGTTCGCCAAATAGCCGCGCCACCCGGCGCACACCGTCGATGGCCTCGCCCTCCTCGTCGGAAGTCAGCAGCAGGGCGAGCGTACCGGCATGATCGGCATGCGCGCGCACGAATTCTTTCAGCGCGACCACCATCGCCGCCACGCCGGATTTCATGTCCGCGGCGCCGCGGCCATACAGGTGTCCATCGCGCAGCGTCGGCTCGAACGGCGGCGTCGTCCAGGCCGCCGGTGGTCCGGCCGGCACCACGTCGGTGTGGCCGAGGAACACCAGCACGGGACTGCCCTGCCCGTGCGTGGCCCAGAGGTTGTCCACGGCGCCGAAGCGCAGCTGTTCGATGCTGAACCCGGCAGCGGCGAGGCGGGCCCCGATCAGCGCCTGGCAGCCGGCATCATCCGGCGTCAGCGAACGGCGGCGGATGAGTTCGCAGGTGAGGTCGAGCACGGCAGACATGGCCATCCAGGTATGCGCAGGACGCTCATCTTGCCGCAAACCGCCGCGCCTCACCCGGTCAGCGCCACACCCAGCAGGTGGCCGATGCCGAAGGTGACCGCGATGGCCGCGGCGGTGATGACGAACTGGCGCGCGATCGAGAACAGCACGCCGCGGCCGGTGACCAGCGCGGTGCCGGTACCGATGATGGCCAGGCCCACGCCGGTGGCGACCAGGCTGCCGGCGAACGCAGTCTTGCCGCTGAAAGCCAGGTAGGGCGCCACCGGGAACAGTGCGCCGAAGGCAAACAGGCAGAACGAGGAAATTGCCGCGCCCCACGCCGAGCCGCCGAGTTCCTGCGGATCGATGCCCAGATCCTCGCGCACCAGCGCATCCAGCGTGGCGCGCGGGGACTCGGTGAGGTGTTCGGCCAGGTGCTCGGCTTCCTCGTCCTCGAAGCCGCGCTCGCGGTAGATGCCGGCGATGCGCCGGCGTCCGTCCTCGGGCGCGACCGCCAGGCGCTCGGCATGCTCGGTGATCTGCGCCTGGTAGAACTCGCGCGAGGTGTTGACGCTCAGCCATTCGCCCAGCGCCATCGAACAGGCGCCGGCGACGAGACCGGCCAGGCCGGCCAGCACGATGGTAGGCTCGCCCGCCGCGGCGCCCGCCATGCCCATCACCAGGCTGGCGTTGGACACCAGGCCATCGTTCGCGCCGAGCACCGCGGCGCGCAGGGTATTGCCACTGCCCGCGCGATGGCGGTGCGGTACCGGCGTGCGCGTCGGCAGAGGGAAGTGATCGCGGTGGGCGACCCGGTCCACGGGCGTGGCGGCAAAATCGGCATGCTCGAGCCGCACCACGGTCGGCATCACGAACTCGGTACCGAACAGGCGCGCCAGGGTCGCCAGCACGCGCACGCGCAGGCCCACGCGCAGCGGCGGCACCGGCAGTTCCGCGTCACGCAGGCGCGCTTCCCAGAAGGCCGCATTGGCCGCCTCGCCCTCGGCGATGCGCCGGTAGGCCCGCGCCAGGCGCGGATCGCGCGCCAGCTCGGCCAGCCGGCCGTAAAGCACGGCGTTGTCGCGCTCGATGCGCAGGTTGCTGTGGCAGCGGCAGGCCGCCTGCTCGTTCAGCGCCGGCCGGTGCGCGCGGCTGGCCTTACCAGTGGGCGCGCCACCCTGCTTCATCGCCCGAAGCGCCGCTTGAAGGCATTGTCGCTGAAGCCCACCGACACTTCGCCGTCATCGGTCACCAGCACCGGGCGGCGGATCAAGGCCGGATATTCCTTGAGCAGCAGCAGCCATTCGGCATCCGAAGCGGGATTCCTGCGCTGCGGCAGGAGATTGCGCCAGGTGGTGGACGACTTGTTGACCAGCTTCTCCCAGCCGCCCAGACGCCCGGCCCAAGCCTTCAAGGTGTCCGCCGCCACCGGCTGGGCGCGGTAATCGACGAAGGTGTGCGCGACATCGAAGCGCGCCAGCCAGTTGCGCGCCTTGCGGCAGGTATCACAGGTGGGGAGGCCGTAGAGGATGGTCATGGCTTGGAGAGCTGGGAACGAAGAATGCGAACGGGAATCCATCGGTGGAGAATGTACCGCGCCACGGCAGCGTCGCGGGCGCAGTCCCGAGCCACGACCAGGTCACGGCGCGCGCCGGTCATCGGAACGACGCTGCGATGCCGGAGCAAGTCACCGCGGAACCTACTCCCGCAACAACTCATTGATGGAAGTCTTCGCGCGTGTCTTCGCATCCACCTGCTTGACGATCACCGCCGCATACAGGCTGTGGCTGGCGTCGGCGGCGGGCAGTGCGCCGGCGACGACCACGCTGCCGGGCGGTACGTGCCCGTAGCTGACTGCGCCGCTGGCGCGGTCGTAGATCTTCGTCGATTGGCCAAGGAACACGCCCATGCCGATCACGCTGCCCTGGCCGACGATGACGCCCTCGACCACTTCCGAGCGCGCGCCGATGAAGCAGTCGTCCTCGATGATGGTGGGGTTGGCCTGCAGGGGTTCGAGCACACCGCCGATACCGACCCCGCCGGAAAGGTGCACGTTGGCGCCGATCTGCGCACAGGAACCGACCGTGGCCCAGGTATCGACCATGCTGCCGGCGCCGACGCGCGCGCCGATGTTGATGTAGCTCGGCATCAGCACCGCGTCATTTGCCACGTGCGCACCGCGACGCACCAGGGCCCCGGGCACCACGCGCGCGCCGGTGGCGCGGAAAGTTTCTTCATCGGCACCGACGAAACGCAGCGGCACCTTGTCGAAGGCGGCCATGGGGCCGCCATCCATGAGGCGGTTCGGATGCAGGCGGAAGTACAGCAGCACCGCCTTCTTCAGCCACTGGTGGGTGCGCCAGCCACCCGCGCCATCAGGCTCGGCAATGCGCAGGGCACCGGCTTCCAGGGCATCGAGCACCTCGTCAACCGCCGGGCGCAGGGTCGCGATGTCGTGGTCGGAGAGGGCGGCGCGACGCGTCCAGGCGTCGTCGATCAGGTCTTCAATCGGCATGCGGAACCTCGCGGGTCACGGGGCTGGCGCCCAGGCGGCGCAACAGGACGGCGCGCACGCGCGCCTGTGCGTCGGCATCCAGCGGAGCGTCATTCTCGTCACTCACGATGAAAAAGTCCTCCGCCCGCTCGCCGAAGGTCGCGATGCGGGCATCGTGCACGCGCACGCGCGCCTCGCGCAGCGCCAAGGCGACCTCGGCCAGCAGGCCCGGACGATCGCTGCAGACCAGGGCCAGCTGGGTGCGGCCCTGCACCTCGGCAAAGGCGAGCTGCGGCGCACGCTGGAAATGACGCTGGCGGCGCGAGAGATTGCGGCGGGCAATGCGCGGGCTGGGATCGCGCGCGCCCAGCACGCGCTGCAGGGCCGCTTCCAGCGATGCTGCACGCGCCGCGTCGATCGGGGCCTGGGTTTCCGCATCGAGCAGGTCGAAGGTGTCGAACACCTGGCGTTCCGGCGTCACGAACAGGCGCGCCACCAGGACGTTGCAGCCAAAGCGGTCGAGGGTGGCGGCGATGGCGGCAAACAGGCCATCGCGGTCGGGCGCGCAGATGAACAGTTCGCTGCTGCCGCCGCGCAGCGATTGCGCACGCACCGCCACCACCGCCCGGGTTCCGGCGCGGGCAACGACCGCTGCCTGCCAGGCAATGCGGGCCGGCTTGTGGCGCAGGAAACTGCCGCGCGGAAAGCGTGCCAGCAGGCCGACCGCGCGATCGCGGCCGTAGCCCTCGGCGACGAGCAGGGCGAGCGTTTCGGCGCGACACTGCTCGATGCGTGCCTCGGCCTGCGGCGGTCGGCCGAGGCCGGCGCGCAGCATGTAGCGCGTGGCGGTGTGCAGGTCGGCCAGCAACCGCGCCTTCCAGCCATTCCAGAGCTTGGGGTGGGTGCCGGCGATGTCGGCGATGGTCAGGAGATAAAGGTAATCGAGCCGCTCGCGGTCACCGACCTGCACGGCGAAGCGATGCACCACCTCGGGGTCGGCGATGTCCTGGCGCTGCGCGGTGACGCTCATCAGCAGATGCCAGCGCACCAGCCAGGCGACCAGTTCGGTGTCGCCTTCCGGCAGGCCCAGGCGCGCTCCGAACGCGCGCGCCTCCGCCTCGCCCAGGGTGGCGTGGTCGCCTCCGCGCCCCTTGGCGATATCGTGGAACAGCGCCGCGAGCAGCAGCAGCTCGGGCTTGTCGAGTGCCGCGAGGATCGGGCCGGCGAGCGGGAATTCGCCGCTCGCCGCCGGATCGGCGAAGCGCGCGACGTTGCGCAACACGCGCATCGTGTGCTCGTCCACCGTGTAGGCATGGAAGAGGTCGTACTGCATGCGCCCGACCACGCGCCGGAAGGGCGGCAGCAATGCCGCCAGCACCCCATGCCGGTTCATGCGCACCAGCGCCTCGACCGCCGGCGTGCCGCGGCGCAGCAGGTCGAGGAAGGCGGCCAGCGCATGCGGGTCGGTCACGAAGGCTTCGTCGTGACGGGCCAGCGCCTGCTGCACCAGGCGCATGGTCTGCGCCGACAGGCCACGCAATTCGGGGTGTTCGAGCTGCACCCGGAACACGTCGATCATGGCGCGCGGGCGGCGCAGGAACAGGTCGGGCGAGCGCGTCTCGATGCGCAGGCCAAGGGCCACGAAATCACGATCCAGCACGCGTGGCGCCGATGCCGGCGGCTCGAGCAGCTCGGTCAGGCGCTCGATGCATTGCACGCCGAGCCGTTCGGCCACCGTCGCGGCACGGTAATAGCCCTGCATGAACTGCTCGACGGCGAGATTGCCGGCATGTTCGTCGCGATAGCCCAGTTCCGCCGCGAGGCGTCGCTGGTGATCGAACAGCAGACGCTCCTCGGCACGCCCGGCGACCAGGTGCAGGGCGAAGCGGTAGCGCACCAGCAGCGCCTCGGAGCGTTCCAGCGCGGCATGCTCGGTGGGGTCGATGAGGTCGCATGCGGCCATCGCCGCGAAGTCCGCGGCGCCGGCGATGCGGCGACCGAGCCAGCGCATGAGATCCAGGGTGCGCAGTCCGCCCGGGCCCTCCTTCAGATTCGGTTCGAGGTTGTAGGCCGTGTCGCCGAAACGTGCGTGGCGCGCCGCCTGCTCGGCGCATTTGGCGGCGAGGAAGGCCTGCGCCGGCCACAGTGCCGGATCGCCGACGAGGCCGGTCAGCGCGTCGGCCAGCGCCGTCCCACCGGCGAGGCGTCGCGCATCGAGCAGGCTGGTGAAGACGCTGACGTCGGCCGCGGCGATCTCGCGGCATTGGGACGGGGTACGCACGGCATGTCCGGGCTGCAGGCCGATGTCCCACAGGCAGGCGAGGAAGGCCTCGATGGCACGCGCCTGGTGCGCCAGCGAAGCGGCTTCGCCCAGGATGAGCAGGTCCACGTCCGAATGCGGAAACAGCAGGCCGCGGCCGAAGCCACCGATCGCGAACAGGGCGCTGTCCGCCGCGTCGCCGATGCAGGCCTGCCAGACGTGGCGGAGCACCCCTTCGACGGCTTGCGCGCGCACGCGCACCAGGGCGGTCGCCTCGGCTCCGGCATGAAATGCGCCCGCCAGGCTGCGGTCGGCATCGTTGAGCACCTGACGCAAGGCGCGCCGCGCCTCGGCCGAAACCCCGCTGCGCGGCATCGCTGCAGGCAGGCGCGGCAGGGTGGGAAGCATGGACACGGCGGAGGGCATGCAGTGGATGGACGCGCCTGGCATGGGAAATGTCAACCCGCAGCGCACCCGTCGGTGGCCTGCGGCCGCTCTTCCCTCCGATCCCGCGCCTGCCGCGGCCGCACAGGGTGACGCGACCCGCGCCATCCCCTGGCCGTCGCCGGGAACGATGTGCGCGGCGTCTTCACGGGATGCCACGTCGGCATCCCGACCGGCGCCTCAGGCCGCCCTGGGCCAGGGGGTCAGGATCTCGTAGCCATCGTCGGTCACCGCAAGGGTGTGCTCCCACTGCGCCGATAGTGAATGATCCTTGGTGACCACCGTCCAGCCATCCGGCAACTGCCGCGTGTGCTGCTTGCCGGCGTTGACCATCGGCTCGACGGTGAAGGTCATGCCCTTGCGCAACCTGAGGCCGGCGCCGGGCTGGCCGTAATGCAGCACCTGCGGATCCTCGTGGTACACGCGGCCGATGCCGTGCCCGCAATACTCGCGCACCACCGAATAGCCGCGCGCCTCGACGTGGCTCTGGATGGCATGACCGATGTCGCCCAGGGTCGCCCCCGGGCGCACCTGGCCGATGCCGAGCATCATCGCCTCGAAGGTCGTCTCCACCAGGCGCCGCGCCAGGACGGACGGTTCGCCAACGAAGTACATGCGGCTGGTGTCACCGTGCCAGCCATCCTTGATGACGGTCACGTCGATGTTGAGGATGTCGCCATCCTTGAGGATCTTGCCCGGCGTGGGAATGCCATGGCAGATGACGTGGTTGACCGAGGTGCACAGGGTCTTGGGGAAGCCCTTGTAGCCGACATTGGCGGGAATCGCACCCTGCACCTCGGTGATGTGCCGATAGGCGATGCGATCCAGTTCTTCGGTGCTGATGCCCGGGCGCACGTGCGCCGCGAGGAGTTCCAGCACCTCGGCGGCCAGGCGCCCGGCAACGCGCATCTTCTCGATTTCTTCGGGGGTCTTGACGGTGACGGACATGGTTCCTCGCGAATGACGGACTGGCCGGCATGGCGCCCGGCCAACGGCGTATTGTGACGGCGTGGCGCACCGGGTTACAATTCCGCCGTTTCGTCCACCCGGTTGCGCGGTCGCCCGCCACAGGCAGATAGGCCTCATGGCGGGTCGCTTCAAGGCCGGCGGCGAAACAGACGGCCATGTCGGCCGAATCCGCACACGCATCGTCACCGCGTTCGGGGTGCCTCGCAAGGGGTCGTCCGCGGCGGATGCGTGGAGGCCCAACCCCGGAGTTGCACGCACGTCCGCCCCGCCCCACGCCTCCCCGCGTGGCCGCATGCAGGTGACGGGCCGCAACTCCTCCCGCGAAGGAATACCTGCAATGCCACAAGTCACCATGCGCCAGATGCTCGAGGCTGGCGTGCATTTCGGCCACCAGACCCGCTACTGGAATCCGCGCATGGCGCCGTACATCTTCGGCGCGCGCGGCAAGATCCACATCATCAACCTCGAGAAGACGCTGCCGCTCTTCAACGACGCGATGAACTTCATCTCGGGCCTGGCCCAGAAGCGCGGCACCATCCTGTTCGTCGGCACCAAGCGTTCTGCGCGCGAGGCGATCAGGGAAGAAGCCAGCCGCTGCGGCATGCCTTTCATCAGCCAGCGCTGGCTGGGCGGCATGCTGACCAACTTCCGCACCGTCAAGCAGTCGGTGGCGCGTCTCAAGGAACTGGAGACCATGGAAACCGACGGCAGCTTCGATCGCCTGGTCAAGCACGAGGTGCTCGGCCTGCTGCGCGAGCGTGAGAAGCTGATGAACTCGCTCGGCGGCATCAAGGAGATGAATCGCCTGCCGGACGCCCTGTTCGTGATCGACATCGGCCACGAGGACATCGCGGTCAAGGAAGCCGCCAAGCTGGGCATCCCGGTCGTCGCCGTGGTGGACACCAACTACGATCCGGCCCTGGTCGATTACGCCATCCCGGGCAACGACGACGCCATCCGCGCGGTGCAGCTGTATGCCGCCGCCGCCGCCGACGCCGTGCTGGAGGGCCGCGCCGCCGCGCCGGACATCGTGCCCGGCAGCACCGACGAGTTCGTCGAACTCGATGCCGAAGGCAATCCCGTGCCGGCCAAGGACAAGCGCGAGCGCGACGATCGCCGCAAGCCGGGCCCACGCAAGGGCGCGCCGGGCAAGCGCGCCTCGGGCGACCGCCGCGGCCCGGCACCGCAACGCGGCAAGCCCGCAGCTGACGACGCGGCGCAGGCCGCCAGGCCCGCAACTGACGAAGCACCGGCAGCCAAGCAGGCCGCCAAGCCTGCTGCTGACGAGGCCGCCGAAGCCAAGCAGCCTGCCAAGCCTGCTGCTGACGAGGCCGCCGAAGCCAAGCAGGCCGTCAAGCCTGCCGCTGACGAGACGGCCGCAACCGAGCAGGCCGCCAAGCCTGCCGCTGACGAGGCGGCCGCAGCCGAATAAGGCGATCCGGCGCCTTGCATGCGCGCCGCCAGCCTCCCGTTGATGACGGGTGGCGCCACCGGCGCCACCCCACGATTTTGTCGAGGACACCATGGAAATCACTGCACAACTGGTCAAGGAGCTGCGCGAGCGTTCCGGCGCCGGCATGATGGAATGCAAGAAGGCGCTGACCCAGAACGGCGGCGACATCGAGGCCGCCATCGAGTGGCTGCGCAAGCAGGGCCTGGCCAAGGCCGACAAGAAGGCTGATCGCGTCGCTGCCGAGGGCCGCATCGTGCTGGCCCAGGACGGCGGCAAGGCGGTACTGGTCGAGATCAACTGCGAAACCGACTTCGTCGGCAAGGACGCGAGCTTTCTCGCCTTCTCCGAGCAGGTCGGCAAGGTGGCGCTGGCCAGCAGCGGTGCGGCGGACGTCGCCGCGCTGGCAGGGGCCGCGTGGCCGGACGGTGGCACCGTGGACCAGGCGCGCCAGGCGCTGGTCGCCAAGATCGGCGAAAACATCCAGATCCGCCGCCTGGTGCGGGTGGAGAGCAACCACACGATCGGTGCCTACGTACACGGCAGCCGCATCGGCGTGCTGGTCGAGGTCAAGGGCGGTTCGGCCGAGTTCGCGCGCAGTCTCGCCATGCATGTCGCGGCGATGAACCCGCCCTATATTGCGCCTGCCGACGTGCCAGCCGAGATCGTCGCCAAGGAACGCGAGATTGCCCTGGCGCAGGTGTCGGAGAAGGACAAGGCCAAGCCGGCCGAGATCCTCGAGAAGATCACTTCCAGCAAGGTCAACAAGATCATTACCGAGATGACCCTCACCGGCCAGGCGTTCGTCATGGATACCAACGAGACGGTCGGCGCGGTGCTGAAGAAGGAGGGCGCGCAAGTGCTCTCCATGCACCGTCTCGCGGTCGGCGAAGGGATCGAGAAGAAGGAGGAGGATTTCGCCTCCGAGGTGATGAAGCAGGCCGGCCTGGCGTAACTTGTGCGATCCGTCCGGGATCGCTGTGCTTTTGAAGTGGTTGGATGACGGACAGGATGATGCCGGTCGGATGATCCACGACCGGCATCCATGCGCGGACTTTCAAGGTGAAGCACGGCTTCGGGTGGGGGCAGGATCAGCTGCTGAAAGCGCCTGGAGTAGGCAGGCCTGGGGTAGCTGCTGAAAGCGCCCGGGATGGGCAGGCTTGGAGCAGCTGCTGAGAATGCCTGGGGTGGGCGGGCTTGTGAAATCGAAATGCAGTTCCTGGCTGTACGCGGATGGACAGCGTCGATTCTCCGGCCGATTCTTCACGGGTGCGACAGGCTGCTAGATGTCTGGTACCGTGTGCAGCCCCTCCCGCGGGAGCATGCAATGAAGCCTGTCAATATCGCGCTGCTGGTTGGCAGCCTGCGCAAGGAATCCTACAACCGCCGCCTCGCGCGCGCCGTGGAAAAGCTCGCGCCGCCCGAGTTCTCATTCATTCACGTCCGTATCGACGACCTGCCGCTCTACTCGCAGGACTTCGACGCCGACTACCCGGCCACCGCACGCCGTCTCAAGGCCGACATCGAGGCCGCCGATGCCTTGCTGTTCGTGACCCCCGAGTACAACCGCTCGCTGCCGGGCGTGCTCAAGAACGCCATCGACATCGCCTCGCGGCCATGGGGCACCAATTCCTTTGCCGGCAAGCCGGGCGCCGTGATCGGCTGTTCCATCGGTGCCGTCGGCACCGCCATCGCCCAGCAGCACCTGCGCGGCGTGGCCGGCTTCATCGACGTGCCCATGCTCGGTCAGCCCGAGGTCTATCTCCAGTTCAAGGATGAGCTGATCAGCGCCGAAGGCGACATCGCGCGCGAGGACACGCGCAAGTTCCTGCAGGGCTTCGTCGATCGCTACGTAGCCTGGGTGAGACGCTTCACCGGCTGACGCCCACGTCGGGAAGCCGCACGGGTACAATGCTGCGGTTTTGCCTACCCGAGCCTGCCATGTCCGCCGATATCAAGTACAAGCGCATCCTCCTCAAGCTCTCCGGCGAGGCCCTCATGGGCGAGGCGGACTACGGCATCGACCCCAAGGTGCTGAACCGCCTGGCCCGCGAGATCATCGAGGTGCAGCGAGCCGGCGTGCAGATCGGCGTGGTGATCGGCGGCGGCAACATCTTCCGCGGCGCCGGGCTGGCGGCGGCCGGCATGGATCGCGTCACCGCCGACCACATGGGCATGCTGGCCACGGTGATGAATGCCCTGGCGATGCAGGACGCCATCGAAAAGGCCGGCGGCTACGCGCGCACCATGAGCGCCATCAAGATCAACGAGGTATGCGAGGACTTCATCCGCCGCCGCGCCATTCGCCACATCCAGAAGGGCCGCATCGCACTGTTCGCCGCCGGTACCGGCAACCCCTTCTTCACCACCGATTCGGCGGCCGCCCTGCGCGCGATCGAGATCGGCGCCGACCTGCTCCTCAAGGCGACCAAGGTCGATGGCGTGTACAGCGCCGACCCGGCCACGGACGCCAATGCCACGCGCTACGAGCGCCTCAGCTACGAGGAGGTCATCCAGCGCAATCTCCAGGTGATGGACACCAGCGCCATCGCCCTGTGCCGCGATCACGGCATCCCGCTGCGCATCTACGACCTGTCGCGCCCGGGCGACCTGATGCGCATCGTGCGCGGCGAAGCCATCGGCACCCTGGTGGGCGCGCGCAAGTGACGCCCCCCGGCCACACCGGCAGGCGGCACCAGGACCGCGTTGTTCGGGAGCCTGGCCGCAGCTGAGCTATACTCGCCGACCGACTCGGCCGACGGATGATTCCGCTCCATGCTCGAAGAAATCAGGAAAGACGCACAAGCACGCATGCAGAAGAGTGTCGAGGCGCTGGCCAGGGAGCTGCAGCGCCTGCGCACCGGCCGCGCCAGCACGGCCATCATCGAACCGCTCAAGGTGCCCTACTACGGCACCGACACGCCGATCGCGCAGGTGGCCAACGTCGCCGTTGCCGACGCGCGCTCGATCACCATCACGCCGTTCGAGAAGAACATGGTCGGCGCGGTCGAGAAGGCGATCCTCGCTTCCGACCTTGGCCTCACGCCGACCACGGTCGGCACGGTCATCCGCATCAACCTGCCGGCCCTGACCGAGGAGCGCCGGCGCGAGCTCTCCAAACACGTCGGTCATGAGGGCGAGAACGCCAAGATTGCCGTGCGCAACGTGCGCCGCGACGCGCTGCACCAGGTCAAGGAACTGCAAAAGGACAAGCAGATCAGCGAGGATGACGAACGCCGCTTCGAGGAGGAGATGCAGAAGCTCACCGATCGCTACATCAAGGAAGTGGACGGCGTGGTCAAGGCCAAGGAACAGGAACTGATGGCCGTCTGACCGGGGCCCGGTCCGGAGCAGGGCGGTCGCGGATCCACCGCCCGCACGGGCTGGATCGTCGCAACGCCAGGCGCCGGCCAGCGCTCCGCGCCACCCCACACACCCCTGCCCGACGCCCATGGCCACCGACCCTGCGACCGCGCCCCGCATTCCCCGCCATGTCGCGATCGTCATGGACGGCAATGGACGCTGGGCCGAACGCCGCCGGCGGCCCCGGACCTTCGGCCATCGCCAGGGCCAGAACGCAGTGCGTGCCACGATCGAATACTGCCGCCGCCGCGGCATCGGCACGTTGACCCTGTTTGCCTTCTCCAGCGAGAACTGGAAGCGCCCGGAAGGCGAGGTCGGCGCCCTGATGCAGCTGTTCCTGCGCGCCCTCGACCGTGAGGTCGATGAGCTGGCCGCCAACGGCATCCGCATCCGCTTCATCGGCGAGCTGGGCGCGTTTTCTCCGGAACTGTGCGCGCGCATGCAGCTGGCCGTGCAGCGCACGGCCCGCAATACCGCCCTAAACGTCAATGTGGCGGTCAATTACGGTGGTCGCTGGGACATCGTCGAGGCCGCGCGCCAGCTTGCCGATGCTGCCGCGCACGGCCGGCTCGACCCGGCGACCATCGACGAGGCGGCATTCGATGCTGCCACCTGTCTGGCCGACCAGCCGCCGGTGGATCTGTTCATCCGCACCGGCGGCGAGCGCCGCGTCAGCAACTTCCTGCTCTGGCAGATCGCCTATGCCGAGCTCTACTTCACCGATACCCTGTGGCCCGATGTCGATGCGCACGTCCTGGACGCGGCCCTCACCGACTTCGCCGGCCGCGAGCGGCGCTACGGCCTGACTTCCGCGCAAGTGCGCACCACCAGTTGAGTTCCCGATGCTCAAGCAACGCACCCTGACGGCCCTGGCGCTGGCACCGATCGCGGTCGCGCTCATCCTGTTGCTGCCGACGACGATCATGGCAGCCGTCGCCGGCGGGTTGTTCCTGCTGGGGGCATGGGAATGGGCGCGCCTGGCCGGCTACGCTGAGCCCTCCTCTCGCGCCATCCTGGTCGTCATCCAGGCGGCGATCCTGGTCTTCCTGTGGCCCGTGAGTGCACTTCCTGCCGCCTGGTACGTGATTGGCGCCGGCATTGCCTGGTGGCTCCTGGCCCTGGTCTGGCTCGGCAATTTCTCGTGGGCCGCGGCGCCCACGCGGGAAAATGGCCTGATCAAGCTCGTCGCCGGTGAGCTGGCCATTGCGCCGGCCTGGCTGGCCGTGGTCACCATCCACGGCAATGCCGACCACGGCCATTGGTGGCTGCTGTTCGTGCTGCTGCTGGTGTGGGCCGCGGACACCTTTGCCTACTTTGCAGGCAGGCGCTACGGCAAGCGCAAGCTGGCCCCGCGCATCAGCCCGAACAAGACCACCGCCGGCGCCTGGGGCGCACTTGCCGGCGGCGCACTCGTGGCCCTGGTCGGGGGCTGGCTGCTCGGCGCACGCGGCTTCGCCCTGGCACTGCTGTTCGGCCTGTCCCTGCTGACCGTGCTGGCGTCGATCGTCGGCGACCTGATCGAAAGCCTGCTCAAACGCCAGGCCAATGTGAAGGATTCAGGCACCTTCATGCCCGGCCACGGCGGCCTGCTCGACCGCATGGACAGCCTGCTGGCGGCCCTGCCCGTGTTCGCCGCCGGCAAGGCGCTGATCGACCTCGCGACCTGAGCATGCGCACGCTGGCGGTCCTCGGCGCGACCGGCTCGATCGGAACCAGCACGCTGGATGTGGTCGCACGCCACCCCGAGCGCTTCCGCATCGGCGCGCTGGCGGCGCATCGCAATGTCGCGGCGCTGGCCGCCCTGTGTCTGCGCTTTCGCCCGCAACTGGCGGTCATCGCCGACGCGGCGGGCGCCGCCGAACTGGCCGCCCGCCTGGCCGAGGGCGGCTTCAGCGGACGCCTCCTCGCCGGTCCCGAGGCGCTCGTGGAAGCGGCCAGCCTGGCCGAATGCGACACCGTGGTCGCCGCCATCGTCGGCGCGGCAGGGCTGGAATCCACCCTCGCCGCTGCCCGCGCCGGCAAACGCCTGCTGCTGGCCAACAAGGAAGCCGTGGTGATGGCCGGCCCGCTGCTGCTGGACGCACTGGCGACGAGCGGGGGGGAACTGCTGCCGCTCGATTCCGAGCACAATGCCGTGTTCCAGTGCCTGCCGGCCGGCCGCCCATCCGCCACGGCTGCCGGCGTGCGGCGCATCGTGCTGACCGCTTCGGGGGGGCCGTTCCGCGGCCGCGACGCCGCTGCGCTCACGACGGTGACGCCGGACCAGGCCTGCGCGCATCCCAACTGGCGGATGGGCCGCAAGATCTCGGTCGATTCGGCCACCCTGATGAACAAGGGCCTGGAGGTCATCGAAGCCCACCACCTGTTCGGGGTACCGCCGGCACAGATCGAGGTGGTGGTGCATCCGCAAAGCATCGTACACTCGCTGGTGGAGTACCTGGACGGCTCCACACTGGCCCAACTGGGCCACCCGGACATGCGCACTGCGATCGCGCACGCGCTGGCCTGGCCGCAGCGCATCGATGCCGGCGTGGCACCACTGGATCTGGTGCAGGCCGGACGGCTCGATTTCGAGGCGCCCGACCGCGACACCTTCCGCTGCCTCGACCTCGCCTGGCAGGCGCTCGCGCTCGGTGGCGGCGCCAGCGTGGTCCTCAACGCCGCCAACGAGGTGGCGGTGGCGGCGTTTCTCGCTGGCGGCCTGCCCTTCCTCGCCATTGCCCAGGTGATCGAAGCCTGCCTGGAACGCCTCCCAAGTACGCCCTGCCCCACCCTGCAGGCGGTGATTGACATGGATTTAACTGCGCGCCGCGAAGCGCAAAGTATCATTGCGGCGCGAGCCAGCGGCTAGCGGCCAGGGGCTGAAAGCCACGTCACCGCCACGCGCGTCCCGGCCAAACGCCAACCCGGCGGACCTGGCGCCTGCCCCACCCAGCCCCAAGCCTTCGCAATCCCCAACCTCGAGCCCCAGTCCCTAGCCCTCATGCAGCAATTCTTCGGTTCCATCTGGTGGCTGATCGTCACCCTCGGCCTGCTGGTAACCTTCCACGAGTACGGGCATTTCGTCGTCGCGCGACGCTTCGGAGTGAAGGTCCTGCGCTTCTCGGTCGGCTTCGGCAAGCCGTTGTGGTCGCGCGTCGACCGCCATGGCACCGAGTTCGCCATTGCCGCGATCCCGCTCGGCGGCTACGTGAAGATGCTCGACGAGCGCGAGGGCGAAGTGGCGCCGGAAGATCTGGCGCAAACGTTCAACCGCAAGAGCGTCGGCGTGCGCATGGCGATCGCGGCGGCCGGACCGGCCTTCAACCTGATCTTCACCGTGCTCGCCTTCTGGCTGATGTTCGTCATCGGCAAGCCGGACTACCAGCCGGTGATCGGCCATGTCGATCACATCGCCGCAAGCGCGGGGTTCGAGCCCGGCGACCGCATCACGCGCATCGGTGACGAGCCGGTGGCGACCTGGAGCGATGCCAGCATGGGGCTGATCCAGGCAGCGATCGAGCGCCATGACCTGCGCGTGACGGTGATCGATGCCGGCGGCAGCGAGCGCGTGCGCAAACTGCCCTTGTCCGAGCTGCCGGCCGGACTGGGTGAGGAAGCGGCCTACCGCCAGGTCGGCCTGCTGCCCAGACAGTGGGCACTGGCGCCGGTGATCGGCACGGTACAGGCGGACAGCGCCGCGGCGGCGGCGGGCCTCGAGCCCGGCGACCGGCTGCTGGCGATCGACGGGACGCCGATCAGGGACTGGCGCGATGTGTCGCCGGCCATCCAGGCGCACGCAGCGCCAGGCCACACGCTGTCGATCGAGCTGCGCCGCGGCGAGCAGACCCTGACCCTGGCCGCCAGCCCCAGGCCCGATGGCGAGGCGGGCACGGCCCCCGGCTGGGTGCTGGGCATCGCGCCCAGACCCGGCGAGGCGCACTACGATGCACTGCTGCAGTACGGGCCGCTGGCCGCCGTGCCGCAAGCCTTCGCGCAGACCTGGCAGGTGACGCGGCAAACGCTGGACATGCTGTGGAACATGGTGACCGGCAACGCCTCGCTGAAGAACCTGTCGGGCGTCATCACCATCGCCCAGGTGGCCAACAGCTCGGCCGACCTCGGGGCCGCCTGGTTCCTCAATTTTCTCGCCATCATTTCGCTCAGCCTGGCGATCCTCAACCTGCTGCCGATCCCGATCTTGGACGGCGGCCACCTGCTGTATTACCTTATCGAACTGGTCAAGGGCAGCCCGGTCAGTGAACGCGTGCAAATCGCCGGTCAGTATGTCGGACTCACCTTGCTCATGGCCTTGATGGGCCTTGCGCTCTACAACGACATCCTGCGGATCGCGTCCTGATCCGCCGGCGATCCCAATGCCAACACCCTGCCACGCGACGTCCCCCGTCGCGCCGCCCAACGACGTCCGGATGGAAGCGACGATGAAGCCTTGTGAGACTGCTGACTGCAACCCCCGCATGCGCGGCACCGCCGCAGCCAGGCGCGGTGGCAACCGCCGTCGGCTCGCCGTGGCGCTGGCCGCCCTCCTCGCCGCCGGCAATGCCTTCGGCTTCGATGCCTTCACCATCTCCGACATCCGCGTCGAGGGGCTCACGCGCATCGCCCCGGGCACGGTGTTCACCTACCTGCCGGTGGAGAAGGGCGACACGCTGACCCGCGACCGCGCCGACCAGGCCATCCGCGCGCTCTACAAGACCGGCTTCTTCAGCGACGTCGAGCTCGCCCGCCAGGGCGACATCCTGGTGGTGACGGTCAAGGAACGCCCGCAGATCAGCAAGATCGCGATCCGCGGCAACAAGGACATCAAGACCGACGACCTGCTGCGTGCGCTCAAGGGGATCGGCCTGACCGAGGGCGAACCGTTCGACGCGCTCAAGCTGTCTGAAGTGCAGGGCGAGCTCGTGCACCAGTACTACAACCGCGGCAAGTACAACGTCTCGGTGAAGACCGCCAGCGTCAACCTCGACCGCAACCGCGTCGAGGTCGCCATCACCATCGCCGAGGGCAAGGCGGCGAAGATCAAGCACATCAACATCGTCGGCAACACCACCTATACCGACGCGCAGATCCAGAACGAATTCCAGTCCGACACCAGCAACTGGACCTCCTGGTACAGCAAGGACGACCAGTACTCGCGCGAGAAGCTCTCGGGTGACCTGGAGAAGCTGCAGTCCTTCTACATGGACCGCGGCTATGCCGACTTCAAGGTGGAATCGACCCAGGTTTCGATCAGCCCCGACAAGCGCAAGATGTACGTCGTGGCGAACATCGCCGAAGGCGACGTCTATACCGTTACCGACGTCAAGCTGACCGGCAGCCTGGTGCTGGACGAGGCGGACCTGCGCAAGCTGGTGCAGGTCAAACCCGGCGAGGCGTTCTCGCGCAAGAAGATCGAGCAGTCGGTCGATGCCATCACCGCCGCACTCGCCAACATCGGCTATGCCTTCGCCGAAGTGCAGCCGATCCCGTCCATCGACAAGGACAAGCGCGAGGTCGGCATCAACCTGTTCGTGGTGCCGGGCCAGCGCATCTACGTCGACCAGATCCAGTTCAAGGGCAACCAGAGCACCGCCGACGACGTGCTGCGGCGCGAGATGCGCCAGCTGGAGGGTTCCTGGTATTCGCAGGCAGCCATCGACCGTTCCAAGGTCCGCCTGCAGCGCCTGGGCTACTTCAAGAGCGTTTCCATCGACACGCCCAAGGTGCCCGGCACCGAAGACCAGGTGAACGTGGTGGTGACGGTCGAGGAACAGAACTCCGGCCAGTTCAGCTTCGGCCTGGGCTACTCGCAGGTGCAGGGCCTCATCGGCAGCATCGGCCTGTCGCAGACCAACTTCCTCGGCACCGGCGACCGCCTGTCCATTTCGGCCACGCGCAGCCAGGTACTCGAGCAGTACCAGCTTTCCTACTTCGAACCCTACCTCACCGACGACGGCGTCGGCATCGGCTACGACTTCCTGCACACCGAGCTCGACACCGGCCAGCAGAACATCGCCAGCTACTACTCGAACACCGACGCCTTCAACATCTTCATGTCGCTGCCGCTCACCGAGACGGATACGCTGAACGCCCAGCTCGGCATCAACAAGACCAACATCCTGACCCTGCAGGGCATGACCCCGCAGTCGATCATCGACTACATCGACAACCTGGGCAATCGGACCTTCCACACCTGGTCAACGCAGTTGTCATGGGCGCGCGACACCCGCAATCGCTACTGGAACCCGACCCGCGGCTCGCTGCAGGCGGTATCGCTGCTGGCCACCCTGCCCGGCTCCACGGTGGAGTACTACAAGCTCAACTACCGCTTCGCGCAGTACCTGCGCATGACCGACGCGCTGACCTTCTACGGTCACTTCAACGTCGGCTACGGTGATACCTGGAAGGCGCCCAAGAGCGTCATGTCGCCGGAAGATCCGCGCTACATGGCCGACATGTCCGGCCTGCCCTTCTACGAGAACTTCTACGCCGGCGGCGTTTCCGACGTGCGCGGCTTCCGTGACAACACGCTCGGCCCGTACACGGTGTATGACCCGACGCTGTGCCCGCCCTCGAACAAGAATTGCCGCCTGCCGCTGGGCGGCTCGTTCAAGACCGTCGCCTCGGCGGAGGTCATCTTCCCCTCGCCGTTCTCCAAGGGCGACGACGAGAGCACGCGTTTCTCGCTGTTCCTCGACGTCGGCAACGTGTTCAAGAACAACCTCTGCAATGCCGCGCTGGTACCCGATTGCAATCGCTATTCGAGCTGGAGCGCCGACGAGCTGCGTGCCTCGGTGGGCATTTCATTCCAATGGCGCGCACCGGTCGGGCCGATCGTGATCAATCTCGCCAAGCCACTACGCAAGCAGCCGGGCGATGATACCGAGATGATCCAGTTCACCTTCGGCAACATGTTCTAGGAGCCCGTCCGAACCATGCAATCGCAAGCGATACGCCACCAGTTCGCCCCTCGCCCGCCAGCAGGCTGCTGACGGGCACCCGGCGGCACGGTGCGAGGAAGGCTCTTGGCGCAGCATGCACATCCGGCAGCAATCCTGGCCTCGCTGCTTGCCATCGCGCTGGCCCTGGGCGGGCCGCTCCGCGCTGCGCCACCGGAATCCGTGCGCATCGGCTACGTGGACATGAAGCGCCTGCTCGACAATGCACCCCAGGTGGTGGCGAGCCGGCGCAAGCTGGAACGCGAATTCGCCGCGCGCGATACGGCGCTGCAGGACGAAGAGAAGCGCGCCGCGGCCCTGCGTCTGCGCCAGGCGGCCGCAACGGGCGCGGAGGCCGAAACGCTGCAGCGCGAACTGGATGCGCTGGAGCGCTCGATCCGCCGCAGCCGCGAGAACCTGCGCACCGAACTGAAGGCACGCAGCGACCAGGAGCTCGACCAGAGCTGGCGCCAGATCAACGATGCCGTGGTCGAATTCGCCCGCGAGCAGGGCTACGACCTCATCGTACCCAGCCCGGTCATCTTCGCCAGCCCCAGGGTCGATGTGACCGAGCGCATCCTCGAGCGCCTGCGGCGGACCGCGGGGAAGGCCCAGCCGTGACCGCGCCCAGCTTCAGCCTGGCCGAGCTGGCCGCGCGCTTCGGCCTGGGCGTGCATGGCGATCCGGCCTGCACCGTCACCGGTGTCGCCACGCTCGCCGCCGCCGGCCCGGCTGAGCTGGGTTTTCTCGCCAACCCGCGCTACCGCGCCCAGCTCGCCGCCACGCGCGCCGGCGCGGTCGTGCTGCGCGCCGCCGATGCCGCCGACTGGTCCGGCAACGGCCTGCTGGCGGACGATCCCTATCTGGCCTTCGCGCGCATCGCCACACTGTTCGAACGCCTGCCGGCGACGCAGCCGGGCATCCACCCGAGCGCCATCGTCGATGCGCGCGCGCAGGTGGCCGCGGGCGCCGCCATCGGACCGTTCTGCTGCATCGCCGAAGACGCCGTGATCGAAGCCGGCGTGGTGCTTGGCCCGCACTGCGTGATCGGCCCGCGCTGCCGCGTGGGCGCGCAGGCACGCCTGGTCGCCCGCGTGACCCTGGTGCAGGATGTGCGCCTCGGCAAGCGCGTGCTGGTGCATCCGGGCGCCGTGCTGGGTGCCGACGGCTTCGGGCTGGCCTTCGACCGCGGCGCAGGCGAGGGGCACTGGCAGAAGGTCCCGCAACTCGGCGGCGTCGAGATCGGCGACGATTGCGAGATCGGCGCCAACACCACCATCGACCGTGGCGCCCTCACGGACACCGTGCTCGAACATGACGTGCGGCTGGACAACCAGATCCAGATCGCCCACAACGTGCGCATCGGCGCGCACAGCGCACTGGCCGGCTGCGCGGCAGTCGCCGGCAGCGCCACCCTCGGCCGCTACTGCCTGATCGGCGGCGGCGCTGGCATACTCGGTCATTTGAGCCTCGCCGATCGCGTCACCGTCACCGCCATGAGCCTGGTCACCCATTCCCTGCGTGAAGCCGGCGAATATTCCTCGGGCACGCCGATCCAGCCCAACCGGCAATGGCGGCGCAACGCGGCCCGCTTCAGGCACCTGGACGAGATCGCGCGGCGCATCGGCGCCGCCCCCAAGGAACCCGAATCATGAACAAGCTCGCCCCCGCCTTCGAACTGCCGATGAACGTCGAGCAGATCGCCGCGATGCTGCCGCACCGCTATCCCTTCCTGCTGCTCGACCGCATCATCGCCTGCGAACCGGGCAAGCAGATCACGGCGATCAAGAACGTCACCGTCAACGAGCCCTTCTTCCAGGGCCATTTTCCCAGCCATCGGGTCATGCCTGGGGTCCTGCTCATCGAGTCGATGGCGCAGGCCGGCGGCGTGCTGACCATGCTTTCACGTTCCTTGGATGCGGCCGATTCGCTGGTGTTCTACCTGGTGCGCGTGGACAAGGCGCGCTTCAACCGACCGGTGGTACCCGGCGACCAGTTGCGCCTCGAGGTCGACTACAAGCGCTCGCTGCGCAACATGAGCCAGTTCCAGTGCCGGGCGCTGGTGGAAGACACCGTGGTCGCCGAGGCGGAGATCCTGTG
>Ga0265293_10002161_pt1 | contig 40575 bp, 43 predicted proteins | sample Munlanlewell138R_FD_192505 | JGI IMG/M metagenome (GOLD analysis project Ga0265293, IMG submission 192505) | Leachate microbial communities from a municipal landfill in Southern Ontario, Canada - Leachate well 138R | ecosystem: Engineered > Solid waste > Landfill > Unclassified | place: Canada...
CTGGGGCAGGATCGCCAGAGACCTCAATGTTCCGGTTTGAAGGCATCACCACCAGATACTCGCTTAGGTGCTGGAGTTTGTTTGTGTGGCAGGAGAACAGTGCCACCAAAGTACTTATGCGAGAGCTTTCATTCATAGGATAGTGTTAGAGAAGAGCAAAAGTTTTTATTGGCTATAGAAGAGAAAAGGGGTCTTGTGCGAACGATGAGAAGCAACGATAGTATGAGCCTCAGGAGTCGTCATGGCTTCACGCTAACAGAACTTCTTATTGTGATTGTTGTTATCGCAATTCTTGCAGCAATTAGTGCTGTGACGTATAACGGTATCCAGGCACGTGCACGGGTATCAGCAAAAGAGCTCAATATAAACACCCTCGAGAAGAAGGTGCAATCGTACACGATTATGAACGGCGGGCTTCCAAATTTTCTTGATCAGCAGCAGATGCGTGATCTTGAGCTTGCTGGCCTGCAGTCAGAATTGGTTATATCACACTCTGCAGACGCTTGTACCAACTCTGCAGGAGGTCAGATCGCTGATAAGTCTCGACTATGCGTAGGTCGTGATGCGAGTAGATACTCAATATTCTGGTGGAATGACCAGACGAAGACATGGTGGTTTATTCTTCAGGAAAGCAATGGCGGTGAAAGATTCATGGAGGAGAGCGGAACAGGTGAATTTCCTGATGGAATACCGTGGTGATATGACGAGGAGTCGTATATACTTTCAACTATTTATGCTGCCTGATGAAATAAAATAAAAACAGGTCTTGGGACCTGTTTTTAATATTCTAGAAAACTGTCTATTTAGCGACGAATCAACCCAGTCAGTGCTGCAACGGCACTGCTGATGATGATAAGAAGTGCTGCGATAAGGCCAAGGCGACCGAGCCATTCGCCAACAAACTCCCATGATACCCACGTGAGCACCGCGAGAATAGCGAGGAGCCCAGCGAGGGTTACGTAAAGTATAAGCGTAATGAGTGTTATATTTTTGATGAACGTAAGAGCTGATTGCATAGAAATCTCCATTTAGTATTTATGGCAATTGTAGCACAGTGCGCTAGACTAGGGGCATGAATTGGTGGGTGTTGAAGCGACGGGTTCACATCTCATGGCTTCTCGCAGCGGTGGCTGTAAGCATTGTGCTTGGTGTATGGCTTGCAGGTCTTGTGACCCAGGGGTGGTTCGCGCCCTTTGTATGGTTTGTGGGAGGTGTATCATTTGTACTAACGGCTCTTTGGTGGCGTTATATTGCTCTGATTCCTCTGTGTATTGCTGGCGGATTGTTAATCGGTTTATGGCGAGGGTCAGTTGATCAGAGTCAGCTCATGGCATACGGGCACCTTATTGGGGGAGAAGTAGAGGTGAGTGGACGTGTACTTGAAGATGTTGACCAAAAGTCCGACGGACAGCTTATCGTGAGGCTTGGTGATGTTTCGTATGGTACGAATGCACTTCCGGGTACCGTGTGGGCGACAATACGAGGTGGAGATGGCGTGCAACGAAGTGACTACATAACGATACGGGCAGGTATGTCGGAAGGCTTTGGAAGCTTCTCGGCTACGATGTATCGAGCAGAAGTTGTGCATGTTTCTCGGCCGCAGCCAGGTGACGTGGCGCTCAAGATACGAGACTGGTTCGCGGATATTGTGCGGATGATTATTCCAGAGCCGCAAGCAAGCCTTGGACTGGGCTACTTGCTCGGACAGAGGCGAAGTTTGCCGTCTGATCTTGATAATGCACTGCGAATCGCAGGGTTGACGCATGTGATTGTCGCAAGTGGGTATAATCTAACGATCCTTGTACGTCTTGCAAGACGGCTCTTTGCGCGAGTGTCGCGGTTCTCAGCACTTGCGGCGGCGAGTGGGATGGTGGTGAGTTTCATTGCTGTGACGGGGATGAGTCCGAGTATGGCGCGAGCAGGGCTGGTGACGGGGATGAGCCTCTTGGCGTGGTATTATGGTAGGAAATTTCATCCTCTTGTTCTCTTGTCGCTTGCTGCGGCAACGACGGTATATATCAATCCAAGCTATGCATGGGGTGATATTGGTTGGCAGCTCAGTTTTGCGGCATTTGCGGGCGTGATGATTTTGGCACCGCTCCTGCAGGTGTATTTCTTTGGTGGTAAGAAGCCGGGAGTGATGCGACAAATCTTAGGCGAGACAATATCAGCACAGATTGCGACACTGCCGATTCTCGTTGTGGTTTTTGGGCAAATTTCGAACGTTGCATTGATCGCAAATATTCTTGTATTGCCTCTCGTTCCTCTAGCGATGCTTCTTGTATTTGCGACCGGACTTGGCGGTTGGATTGTGCCGTCGCTCGCAGGCTTATTAGCAGCACCGACAACTTGGCTGCTGATGTATATGACAGGGAGTGCGGAATGGTTGGCGAGTTTACCCTGGGCTGTTAGCGAGATCGAGGTGGGTTGGTGGTTCGTTGCGGTATACTACAGTATCGTAATCGCTATCTGTGTGTACTTGCAACGAGCAACACGGCTGCCGCTGCGCAACTCGAACATAACCGAGTAATCTGGTATAATAAGGGAAATATTCACCGAAAAACGGAGCTTCGATTGTAATGGCTGGACACAGTAAATGGTCAAAAATAAAACGAGACAAGGGCGCGAATGATGCAAAGCGGGGTGCTATTTTTACGCGGATTGGTAATCAAATTGCAATTGCAGCACGCTCTGGTGCTGATCCAGATATGAATCCAGCACTCGCACTCGCTATAGAAAAAGCAAAGCAGGCGAACATGCCAAATGTAAATGTCCAGCGTGCAATCGATCGTGTGAATGATAAGAATGCTGCAGTACTAGAAGAGGTCACCTATGAAGGTATGGGCCCAGGGGGTGTCGGTATTATTATTGAAGCAGCGACAGACAATAGAAACCGAACATTCCCTGAGGTTCGTAATGCGCTGGCAAAGAACGGCGGACGAATCGCTGATGCAGGGAGTGTCATGTTTCAATTTACGCGTAAAGGCGTTATTACTGTTGGCGCAACGGGTGAGGAAGCACTTTTGACGGTGCTTGATGCGGGAGCTGAGGATGCATTGGAGGAGGACGGAGAGTTAATCGTCTACACTGATCAGAAGGAGCTTGCAAGAGTGCGAGCGACAATTATTGAGGCGGGGCTTGCCGTAAAAGATGCTGAACTCCAGTATGTTCCAAATGCAACGATAGAGGTGAGCGATGAGGAAACGGCAGAAAAGATTATGAAGGTGCTCGATGCACTAGATGATCTCGATGATGTTGTAAATGTACACACGAGTGCTGATATTACGGTTGATGTTGCGTAATATACAATAACCTTCTATACTGACAGCAGAATAACGTAAATAGGTGGGCTTACGGATGAGAAGACTTGCGTTTCTGTTGATTGGTATAATTCTCATCTTGTCACTTGCCGCCCCTGCTGGGGCGGTTTTTGCTACAGCAGATCACGCAGACGACCTTAATCAGCAAGAGGGTACTGCGGTTGTGCCGGTTGATAGTCATCAAGCTGAAGAAATAATCATTCAGGATAGTGAGCAGGAACCTATGCCTGTAATCGTTGCAGATGAATCTGTATCAAGGCCTGCGGTGCATGCCGCCGAAGACCCATTGGAGGGTGTGCGCGAGATTGCTGATGTGGTAGCCCCAGTTGATTTGTATGATGATGATCGTGTGCCGACGGGCGATATCCTCGTAAAGGCCTTTCAATTCAAAGACGGTGTGCTACAGCGTATTGAATTAATGAACCAAACATCGAAGCCTGTGCGAGTTGATGGCTGGAGAATCGTGGTAGTGCAGCAGACTGATAGTGATGAAGCTGAATGTGAGATAGGACTGCATGGGTATGTCTTGCCGGTTCGATCAGTAACATTTTCCGTGGATGGTCTGCCTGAGGGGGCGTATACGATGAGTTCCTGTAGCGAATCACTTGGTATGGATGCGCAGGTACGTATTGTCATTGAGAAGGAAGATATTATCTTTGAGCGCATTAAATCGTTCAATACAGATGAACTCTATGTACGAGGTGGTACAACAGCAACCTATAAGACGGGCACATTCGCAAAAGATTTTAAGACAGCGAAACAATATGACTTTTCGACATCAATGCTCTATGACCCGCCGCACGAGACGCCACTCAAAATTATCGAGCTGTATCCAAATCCATTGCCGTGTGCCCCAAAAGAGAGCAATCCGCCGACGTGTAGCGACTATGTGAAATTATATAACCCAACAGATGACACAGTAGACCTTGGACAATATAGGCTACGTATCGGGCAGATGACAAGTGCGTCGAATGCAAGCAATACATATCAGCTTTCTGGTAGTGTGCCAGAAAAATCTTTCGTGCTACTTCGAATATCAGTGGACGACAAAGTGATAGGTCTGTCGAATGAAAGTGGTACGGCCTGGCTGCAAGATAGGTACGGAGTCATCGACTATCCCTCTGGTGTTACGCCGTATGAAGGTGGTGATCGAGTTGCGAATAAGGGCCGTTCATGGGCATACAACGAGCAGGTGCAGGAATGGCAATGGGCAACGCCGGCACCATGGACATTTGAGAATAACTTTACGCTGTCGGATCAGGGTAGAGGAGGTGTCGTGCGTCAGAGTGATACACTAAAACCATGCTTATCGCATCAGTTTCGCAACCCCTTAACGAACCGCTGCAAGAGCACTGCGACACAGACAAATTCACTCAAGCCCTGTCGACCTGATCAGTATCGGAATCCCGAGACGAACCGCTGTCGCTCCAATACGGTTGCCACAAGCACACTGAAGCCGTGTCGATCCGACCAAGTTCGTAACCCTGCGACAAATCGCTGCAAAAAAGCTGTAGCTGTGGGTGCATCGTTGGCAGACTGCGGTCCAGGCCGTGAGCGAAATCCTGAGACGAACCGCTGCCGAAATATTCGGCGTACTACCCCTCCAGAAAGCGGCTTTGCTATTGAACCAGTCGCAGACTCCGCAAGTGTTTTCATTGGCTGGTGGGTGCTTGGGGGTATTGCTTTTGCGGCGGCGGGTTATGCTAGCTGGGAATGGCGCGCAGAAATTGGACGGTTGGTGCGCCGTATCTTTCGGCCAAATAGTACAGCAGAATGATACACTGAGGGTATGAGAATTATCGGGATAGATCCAGGTACGGGTATTCTTGGTTTTGGCGTTATTGATGTCAAGCAGGGCAAGCCATTACTCGTGACAGCAGGTGTGATTACGACACCTGCGCACACACCACTTGATGAGCGGCTTGAGGAGATATTTGATGGATTGACTGATATTATTTCTGAGACAAAGCCTGATGTGATGAGTATTGAGAAGTTGTTTTTTGCACAGAATGTCACGACGGCAATGAGCGTGTCGCATGCGCGTGGAGTGGCAATGTTGACGGGTCGTAAAGCACGACTGCCGATTGCTGAATACACGCCGCTTCAGATCAAACAAACATTAACAGGATATGGCAAGGCGGACAAAAAGCAGGTGCAAGAGATGGTGCGGTTACATCTGAATCTAAAAGTTGCTCCAAAACCTGATGATGCGGCTGATGCACTTGCCGCGGCAATCACACATTCTCTGATGAGTCGATAATGGTATACTGGAAAGAATGATGGCACAGAACAAAAAGCGGATTTTCAAGCGACAGCGGCATCCATTTTTGACACGAGTCAAGTGGTGGTTTCGCGACAGATGGCAGTGGTTTCGTCAGCTCAAGTGGTGGCAGAAGACGTTGCTTGTCGGCGGGCCTATTATTCTGGTCGTGCTTGTTATACCATTGATAACATTTGCTTATTTTGCCCTCACGATGGGCGACATGGAAAAGCTCATGAATCGCAACAATACAGGCGTCGTTCTGAAGGATATCCGTGGAGAGACCTTCTACAGTACTGGCACGGCAGAGCACCGCGATTTAGTGCCGCTTGATGAGATATCTCCTTTTGTAAAACAGGCAGTTATTGCAAGCGAAGACAAGAGCTTTTACGAACACGGCGGTGTATCTATCCTGAGTACACTCCGTGCGGTGTACGGCTATGTTCTTTCTGGAGGTGGTGAATTTGGTGGCTCAACGCTAACGCAGCAACTTGCGAAAATGACACTGCTTTCGACAGAGCGTGGCTTCCTTAGGCAGTACCAGGCATTTTCGGTGGCAGTTGCGATAGAGCAGCGCTATAGTAAGGACGAAATTCTGGCGATGTATCTCAATTCAGTCTATTTTGGCAATAATTCATTTGGTATTGATCAGGCGGCACGAAATTACTTTGACAAAAAGCCGAGTGAGTTGACACTTGCTGAAAGTGCTATGTTGATTGGTCTACTGCCTGCGCCGAGTGTATATTCGCCAATTGTTGGTGATGAAGCAAAGGGTATTGAACGACAGGATGAAGTGCTCAAGCGAATGGTGCGCGAGGGGATGATTACTGAAGATAAGCGAGTATCGGCACTCCAAGAAGAACTAGCCTACCAGCCTCCAGCGGTGATCAAGAATGACGCACCTCATTTTACTGAAATGGTACTCGGTGAACTCTACGAGAAGTATGGTGAAGAAACAGTGGAGCGCTCAGGCTATCAGGTGACGACATCGCTTGATCTGAGACTGCAGCAACAGGCTGTGAAGAGTGTGAAGGGTCAGGTTTCGTATATCAAGAGCATGGGCGGGTCAAACGCGGGTCTTATTGCGATTGATCCTGCGACAGGGGAGATCCGAGCACTTGTTGGCAGTGTCAACTACAACAATAAGAAGTGGGGCAATGTGAATATGGCGACAACAAAACGCCAGCCAGGAAGTACATTCAAATCTCTATACTACGCAGCAGCGCTCGCTGACGGCAAGATTACTCCAGCAACAATCATCAAGGACGAGCCAATCGATATTGGCGGATACAAGCCGCAAAATGCGACACGGCAGTATTATGGTAATGTGACGGTGCGGCAGGCGCTCGCCCGCTCGCTGAACATACCGGCAGTAAAGGTTATGCAGCAGTATGGTATTGAGAATTCTTTACGCGCAGCGAAAGATCTTGGAATTACAACACTCGACAGGGCTCCGAATGAGTATGGTCTGGCGCTTGCCATTGGAGCGGCAGAAGTGCCACTCAACGAGATGACGAATGCATATGCAGCGTTTGCTGATGGTGGTAATGTGCGACAGAATACAACTCTTCACGAAATCCAAGACAAGTTCAGCAAGTCGATCTATGAGCACAAAAGTGAGGCGAAGCAAGGGATTAGTTCGCAGGGGGCCTACCTGATATCGAGTATTCTCTCCGATCAAAACGCTCGCTCTTTTATGTTTGGTAGTAGTTTGAGTGTTGCAGATAAAACGGTTGCAGTGAAGACGGGAACAACCGATGACAATCGCGATGCATGGGCGATTGGCTACACCTCAAGTGTAGCAATTGGCGTGTGGGTAGGAAATAATGATAACGATACGATGGTTAGTGGTGGCGCTGATATGGCGGGTCCAATTTGGCGTGAAGTAATGCAGGCAGCCATTGGTAATGGCGATCCGCGTTTTTCTCGCCCTGATGGCATCGTTGAGCGTAACGTTTGCTATGGGACTGGAGGACTTGCAGCTGGTGCTGGCACGAATACGTATAGTGAAGTATTTTTGATCTCTGCCCTGCCAGCAGCATCATGCAGTGCCGTACCCGAGCAGACCGAGAAAGAGAAGCAGCCAGAAAAAGAAGAGCCAACAGAGCAGCCTGTTGCACCAGAGCCCGATGAGGAGGTACCGGAAACTCCAGAGGAGCCAAGTGATCCCGAGGCGCCAGTAGCCCCTGTAGATCCAGATGAGCCTGTAGAGCCATAAGGAGTGATACAATAGATGTATGATTGCACATGTCTCAGGAGAGGTCGTAGAGAAATTTGGAAATTCAGTTATTGTTGATGTTCACGGGGTGGGGTATGAAGTGCAAGTTGCACTCGGTGATTATGAGCAGGCGTTGCTGAACGAGTCGGTGAAGTTCTACACCTATCATCATATTCGTGAGCAGTCGCAAGACCTATTTGGATTTTCGTCACTTGCTGCGAAGAAGTTATTTGAGCTGTTGATTAGCGTACAAGGTGTTGGACCGAAAGCAGCCCTGGCGATTTTGAGTCTTGGTGAGAGTGAGGCGGTGCGCAACGCTATTGCGAACGAAGACGCTGCGTATATCGTGAAAGCAAGCGGTGTTGGCAAAAAGACTGCAGAGCGTGTGATCATCGATCTTTCTGATAAGGTTGGTATGCCGCTTCGCTATGATAATGGTATAACGGGTGTTTCACAGTCAATCTCGCATACCGATGAGGCACTTGAGGCACTGATGGCTCTCGGTTACAACCTGGCTGACGCATCAAAAGCACTTGAAGGTATCTCGACCGAGCTTTCAACGGCTGAACGCGTAACTGAGGCACTAAAAGGATAGATACTGCATGAAAGAAGCCGCCAAACAACTGTTTGGGGTGGGGCTGACGACTGCTCGACTGGGCATCGCTGAATATATGGCACAACGCGTGCGAGACGATAAGCCAATTGATGCGTCAATGACAGCCTTCGTGGTGAGTGATGTCGCGGACGGAGCAATTCTGCGGAAGTTTGATGCAGATACGCGGACACGTCGAGTAGCGGACGGCGTGATTGATCATCTGTCGGAAGTTCGTGTTGCGGCTGAGGTCGCAAAGAAATATCCAGAAACGCGTATCTATATCGGGATTCTCGCTGCGAGGGCGGCTATTGTTGGCGGTATGAACTTATTTCATCTACTCAAGACAGGCGAAGCAACAAAGGGCAGGAAATGGCAACGTGCAACAAGTCTTGCGACGGCAGCATTCGCACTCACCGCGGTGCGGGGTAATGAAAAAGCGACAAAAATTGCTGGATCTGTAGCAGCGGGTGTCGCGATTGGTACAGGTATTGTGCATCTTAAGGGCATTGGCAGGCGACATAATGGTGTAACGAGAGAGCTCTAAAGTAGCTGGAGTGCCTCTGCAAGGTACGGTTCAACACGAACATTTTGGAGATCGCTCTTCGTAAACCATTGGTAATCCGTGTGCTCATCGCTCAGAACTATGGTATCGAGATTTTGCTCCAGGGTGTATGTCAGTCGTACGACGTGGAGGTCACGGTTGGGGACGAAGATATCTTGGGCGATAAGGAGTTTTGGGGTGTCGACGAGAGTCGCACCAGTCTCTTCTTTTACTTCTCGTGCTAGCGCATCGTGGAGGTTTTCATCTCGTTCGATGCGTCCGCCGGGAATATCCCATGCCTCTTTACTGTCTGCTGGCAGGAGGAATTGAGAGGCTCGCTTCAGTAAAAGAACGTGTCCTTGGCTGTTCTGGATAATCACCTTTACGCCAACCTGTAAATTCATGAGGCTTAGTATAGGGTATACTAGAGGATATGGCAATTGAACGAATTGTAGACACTGGCATACATGATGACGATGGCGATGAGCAGGTTATTGAGATTACCCTGCGCCCTCAGACGTTTGCTGACTACGTGGGGCAAGAGCGCCTAAAGAAGAATCTAAAGCTGGCAATTCAGGCGGCGAAGAAGCGCGATGAGCCGATTGACCATGTGTTGCTTTACGGCCCTCCGGGGCTTGGCAAGACAACGATGGCGACCGTTATTGCGAACGAAATGGGTACAAATATTCGTGTGACGGCAGGGCCTGCTATTGAGCGTGCAGGTGACCTTGCGAGCATTCTGACAAACCTAGGTGATGGCGATATTCTGTTTATTGATGAAATCCATCGGCTTTCTCGGGCAGTTGAAGAGGTGCTGTATAGCGCGATGGAAGACTATAAACTTGATATTGTCATTGGCAAGGGGCCAGCAGCACGTAGCGTGCGGCTCGATCTGCCAAAGTTTACTGTTATCGGTGCCACGACTCGTACTGGTAGCTTGGCAGCACCACTTCGTGATCGCTTCGGACATATTCACCGACTCGAGTTTTATACGCCATCTGAGATCGAAAAGATTATTACTCGCGCAGCAGCGATTCTGGAGAGTAGTATCGATATGGCGGCAGCGAAGGATCTCTCGACTCGCGCGCGACTGACGCCGCGTATTGCCAATCGCCTTCTTAAGCGTGTGCGTGATTATGCAGACGTCAATGGAGATGGTATTATCGATGTAATAACAACAACAAAGGCACTTGAGATGCTTGAAATTGATGAATTAGGGCTCGATGCTGCTGACCGCAATCTTCTGGCGAGCATGATTGAGAATTACGGCAGCAACCCCGTAGGTCTGACAACGATTGCGGCACTGACAGGTGATGAAGCAACGACGATTGAAGATTTTTATGAACCATATCTCTTGCAGCTTGGATTTATTGAGCGTACGCCACGTGGTCGACGCGCCACATCAAAGGCATATAGACATCTCGGACAGAGCTATGAAGGGTGATATAATTTAGCTATGAAGAATCGTGAGACTAATCCTGATCCACAGCCAGTCGCATATGACGTCGAAGGACGGCCACTCTATCATCATCCGCAGAGGGAAACGGCGTCTACGCAGCTGAACGAAGCAACAAATCCTTCCTTAGTATCGACAAGGCCAGATGCGTATGAGGGGCATAATTTTAACCCAAAGGTACGCGCTCAGTATGCAAATGAGCCAGATTATGTACACACGACTCGTCCGCTCGAGCCAAAAGTTCCGGAGGTGAGCGAGGCACTTAAACGAAAGCACGAAGAGTCAGTACGTTTGTATCCGTTTCTGAACCTCAGTGAAGGTGAATTTGTCATGTTGCGCATTCGTCGACATCCGATTGGATTGTTGATCCCGATTTTTATTACATCATTTGTGCTTATTGTGCTGCTCGTCATGATGGCTCTCGTACCAGATTTTTATGCAACCATTCAAGCTGAATCATCAATGATTAATTTTCCGGGTGCAGATGTTGTCGTGGGTGTGTTACTGCTTCTTGTCATTCTCGTCGGACTTATTGGCGGCGTTGCCATATGGGTGTATCTCAAGAATCAATTTTTCTTAACAAATGAGGCGGTGATTCAAGAGGTACAACATGGTCTTTTTTCTCATCGTGAACAGACGGTGAGCCTTGGTAGTATCGAAGATGCAAGCTATAAGCGACAGGGTATCCTTCAGCATATTTTTGATTACGGTACGATGCGCCTCAGCACCGAGGGTGAAGAGACGACGTATCGGTTCGCATATGTAGAGAATCCAAAGCAACAAATTGCAACCGTCAACGATGCGGTCGAGGCCTTCAAAAATGGTCGTCCTGTTGGTGTGAAATTTCTCTAGGTTCTAGGTATTCTCACGATTTGTCTTCACGAAGTCATCTTCATTCTCGAGGATCGCTCGAAGTGTGTAGCCTTTGCAAGTATCTTCCTTGCAGTTAGTGCCTTCGTACGTGTAGCTTGGTGTGACGGTATAGGGTGTACCATCAAGCTCAAGGCTTGTCTGATTGATCTTGATGCCATATGGATCAGAGAAGAGATCGGGGTCGATAAACGGTAGAGTTGACTCATCAAGTGTACGTGGGTAGGTGTCGTGTTTTTTGTAATAGATCTCCTCGAGACCATAATGCATAGCATTGATGGCCGTCTTTCGCTGATCATCACGAGCGGTCGTTTCGATGTTATTTTTCTGTATAAAAAAGATTACACTTGCCACACCAAGAAGAAGCACGATAAAGATTAGTTCAATGACAGTGAAGCCGGCGTGTTGTTTCATTCTATTACCATTGTAGCAGAATTACGGTACAATAGAGGTAAGAAAGAGAGGGTTTATGGCGAAAAAGGCAGAAAAAAATCCAATTGGCACAAAGCCAGTCGCAAATGAGGAAAAGCTGAAGGCGCTTGGTCTTGCGCAGGAGCAGATTAATAAGCAGTTTGGCGATGGTGCGATTCGTCGGCTTGGCGATACGACGACGATTGACGTAGAGCTGCTATCAAGTGGTTCGTTAAGTCTTGATCTTGCCCTCGGTGGAGGTTATCCAAAAGGTCGTATCATTGAAATCTATGGCCCTGAGAGCTCAGGTAAAACAACACTAACACTTCATGCAATTGCAGAAATTCAAAAACAGGGTGGAACGGCAGCGTTTGTTGACGCAGAGCATGCACTCGATCCAGCGTATGCACGCAAGCTCGGTGTTGATACTGATAATCTTCTTGTCAGCCAGCCTGATAATGGTGAGCAAGCACTTGAGATTGCCGAGACGTTGGTTCGCTCGAACGCCGTTGACCTTGTTGTGGTCGACTCGGTAGCAGCGTTGGTACCGCAGGCGGAGATTGATGGTGATATGGGTGATAGCCATATGGGTCTTCAGGCTCGTTTGATGAGTCAAGCGCTCCGTAAGCTGACGGGCATCATCAATAAGAGTAAGACAACAGTTATATTTATCAACCAGATTCGCATGAAGATTGGTGTGATGTTTGGAAATCCTGAGACAACAACAGGTGGTAACGCGCTGAAGTTTTATGCGAGCGTCCGTCTGGATATTAGACGCACAGGGCAGATAAAAGAAGGTGAAGATATCATTGGCAACCGCACCAAGGTTAAGGTTGTCAAAAACAAAATTGCACCACCGTTTCGAATTGCAGAATTTGACATCATGTACAATGAGGGTATCTCAAAGACGGGTGATGTACTTGATCTTGCGGTACAGCACGAAATCGTTGGCAAGAGTGGCGCATGGTTTGACTACGGTGATGGCAAGATCGGACAAGGTCGCGAAGCAACCAAGAAGTATCTCAAAGAGCACCCTGAGGTCCTCGTAGAGATTGACGAAAAGGTGCGCGCGAAGGTTGCTGAAGCCGGGGCGTAGCGATCATGTCACAGTCAGAAGAGCTTTGGGTAGAGTATAGCAGCCAAGGCGAGCCAGTGGGGTCTTTGACGCGTGCCGATGCTGCGGCTGGTGCGCTTCATGCTGCATCGCATGTGTGGATTTGGCGAAAACATGTCGATGCTATCGAGGTGCTTTTGCAAAAAAGAGCAGCTGACAAGAGGACGTGGCCAGCTCATTATGATATATCTGCGGCAGGCCATGTCGATTATGGCGAAACACCGCTAGAGGCTGCGGTCCGTGAAACTCAAGAAGAAATAGGGTGGCACGTAGGTACGGGTGAACTTTCTCTCATAGCCGTAAACCGTACGTGTAAGGAATCTCCCGATGCAGGAAAAGGTAAAACAATCGAGAACGAGTTCCAGTATATTTACTTTCTAGAGAATCAGTCGCAAGAACTGCATTTCGCGGATGGCGAAGTCGACGCTGTGAAGTGGGTGACTATCGACCAGTTGCGCGATATGATTAGTGGAAAAAGTGACGATCTCATCGTGCCTCATGGTGAAGTATACTTTCTCATTTTGCTGAAGGAGCTTGAGGGTAGAAATGCTTAGTACGATTATGAAGCTGAGGTATATATGATGAAACGTGCTATTATTTTGCACGGCAAGCCGTCGAAAGAAGGCTACTATAGTACTGACCGTGACAGTGAGAGCAATTCTCATTGGTTGCCGTGGCTCCAGCATCAGCTGTGTGTGCGGGATGTCCTTGCGCAAACCCCTGAAATGCCTGCGCCGTATGCACCTGATTATGAGCGGTGGCGTGAGGAGTTTGAGCGACAGGCTATTGATGAGGATACGATTCTCGTCGGACATAGTTGTGGTGGTGGATTTCTCACTCGTTGGCTAAGTGAGGCGTCTGTCCAAATCGACAAACTTGTTTTGGTTGCGCCGTGGCTCGACAGAGAGCATGACTACGAAGATTTGTTTCAGTTTGAGCTAGACGAGAATCTTGCGAAGAAAACGAAACACGGTATCGACGTGCTGTATTCCACAAATGACGGTCCACAGATGCAGTCAACGCTGGCATTTCTGAGAGAGCGCCTGCCCGATGCTCGCTATCATGAATTTGTTGATTACGGGCACTTTTGCCTGCGTGACATGAATACGAGAGAGTTTCCTGAATTATTAACTATCTGTATTGACGAGTAGGGGAAGACATATGACAACGTATATTCTAGCCGGTGGATGTGACGGAGATTATCCTGAGTATATGACGCAGCTGGCACGAGTAGTACGTATGAAGGTGGCAAAGCCAAAGATTCTAAGCTGTGGGTTTTCGAGTGAAGATGAGCAGGCTAAGGCTCGATATTCTGCTCGTAAGCAGATGATTGAGAATGGTTTTGGCGGATCCGAATCTGTAGATGTGACGATGGCGAATAAGGCTCATTTTATTGAGCAAGTGCGTACTGCTGATGTTGTCTATTTTCATGGCGGTGCAACGGCGTTACTTGTCGATGCGATGCGGGCGTATCCGAACATTCGTGAGGTATTTGTAGGAAAAATTATTATTGGTAGTTCGGCAGGGGCGAATTACTTGTCGAGGTATGGCTTTTCGCCAAGTGTGAATAAAGCATGTTCGGGTGAGGGGCTGCTCGATGTTGCAGTTGTTGTACACTATGACAGTAGTGGCTTTAGCGGCAAAAGCTTTACTCCTGAGTATTGGCAGCGGGCTGTCGAGGCAGTGCGCGATATGTCAGGTCAACAAGAGATAGTACTATTGCCCGAGGGTACCTTTACGGTGATCGAGAAAGAGTAGTCAGGAGGTCTTTCTTTTTGCGTCGATTTTTATCTGTCGCTTCCATGCTTTCCACCATAGCCATGCAAAAAGAAGACTTGCGCCAATTGATAAATAGAGCGCACCGTAGAATGTTGCTTCAGTAAGTGTTGCTGCAGTTTCTAGGGAGATGGCTGCTGCGTCGCTCTGTCGTGACTGCTCAAGAACGTCTTGGGTGATTCGCTCTAGTGTCGTATGTGAAGTAAAGAAGCCAATCACTGAGGCAATAATAGAGGCGCCGTATCCTGCTAGCCTGAGACGTATGCCAGTAGGATGCTTATGCCAGAGGAGAATGAGTGACGATATCATAAACGCAGGGACGATAAGTGTGGTGATGACGCTGCTGATTCCATAGAATATATCTGTTGAAAATGAGTTGAATGTCGTACGGATATTGCTTAAATTAGCGAGTGATATAAGGGCTGCCAGAAAACCAAGAATAAGGAGTGTTCGATAGAGGGGCGAGTATTTCTTCTTAAAGTATGTAAACGGAGTCTCTGGTTGCTGATTTATCATGATACCCAGTATACTACGGATATGAAGATCACGGGCATGAGCATTCAGGTGCGAAATCCTAATAGAGTGAATATCTCGATTGACGGGAAGTATAGATTCAGTCTTACGATAGGGCAAGTGGCTGATGAGGGGTTGAAGGAAGGGCGTGAGGTAGATGAGGGTATGCTCGATCGCCTTACGAGTGAGTCGGTATTCGGTAAGTTATATCAGCGGACACTTGAGTACGTGTTGATTCGACCACGAAGTATGCAGGAGGTTGGTGACTATCTATATCGCAAAACACGAACGACGCCTGTACGGAATCGTCGTACGGGCGAGGTAAGTTTGCGGGAGGGTGTCTCTCAGGAGGTTGCCGATCGGGTTATGGACAGGCTGCAGAATAAGGGTTACATCTCTGATAAGAAGTTTGCTGAGTTTTGGATTCGGCATCGTTTTACCAAGAAGGGTATTAGTCAGCGAAGATTGCGATCAGAGCTTTTGTCAAAGGGTGTCGCGGGTGGAATTATTGATGAGGTGCTACAGGTCTCTGAGCGCGATGAGAGTAGTGAGCTTGCAAAGGTCATCAAAAAGAAGAAGCATCGATATGACGATGAGGCAAAATTCATTCAGTATCTTGCGAGGCAGGGCTTTCGTTATGACGATATCAAAGATGCGCTCAGGGAGGATGAGCTAGTCGAGCCGTGAGGCTTCCGGCTGAGGTTCGGCTGGCTTTCGGAATGGGTTATTGTACGTTCGATGGATAACACCCTCTGTTTCTAGTTCGGTCAATTTCTTATCCGCGCTTTTAACGGTGATTGTTGTATCATCGATCTCAATGATTTGAGATCGATGGATCATATGACCAGTGCTTGAGAGGCTGCTAATGAGACCACCCCTGACAGATAGCTGTTGAATCATAAACGTATCGGTATCGACCGTATAGTCTTCGACCTTACCAAGCTTCTTGCCTTGAGTATCAACAACATGCATAGAGATAAGGCGGAAATCAAGTGCAAGAATATCTCGGAGCTTAACAACGTCATCTGAGCCGACTAGCTCATCGCTGCTGTCTACGATCATGCCAAGGTCACTTAGTTCTCGAATGTCAGCTATTCTGATAAATGATGGTCGTGCATCAAGGAGCGTGCCGTCCACTTCATAGGCAACAATAGAGAGGACGTGTGGATCAATAATAGGGCGGGTTGTTTCGGCAATCTTAATGCCAACCTGAAGACTCATGACGGGTGTTTGCAGGAGGCGCTTTCCGAGAAGTAGCATATCCTTAGTGTATCACCTTACTGCGCGAAAGGGTCTGTCCTGCCTTCGGGAAGTGGTGGCGCCGATGGTGTATCTGTCAGTGGTCGAAGCTCCTGAACTCGCTCAATCGTTTGTGTGTCGAATGAGGTGTTGGTTGAGGGTGGAGCATAATCATCGGGAGCTGATGATGAATTCAATATATTCATCAGAAGAAAAATAGCTACAGCAAGCCCACCTCCGACAGAGATTGTAAATATGACAGCATGGAAGCGACCAAAGAAGGCGCCTAGTGTAAGGTTTGCGTGAGATGCTTTTTGTTTCTTCTTTGCCATAGGTAGGTCTCCTTTATGTTGTAGCCAACTCAAGTACGAGGACGCCGGGGTTAATTGAGTTTCTTGTGGCTTCTGACGGGATATCAAACTTGCTGAGGCGTAGCTTCGGCGTACTTGTTTCGATGGCATGATAAAATTGAATTAATTCATTGTATGATACCTTGCGTCCAAACTCGAATGAGATACGAGAGTTCCTACTCCCCCAGTTGCCTCCAGGTCTTGTATTTTGAGCCGGGCTGCTGCTTGATCCGTCCTGGGCGGGTGCTGTACCATCTGCCGCCTGACCGTCTGACGATTCGTTAACAAAGACAATATTTTTCACAGGAATATCGAGTTGCCCTGCGATTGTCCGTAGGCTGCGCTCAGTATCAAACTGGGGCAGTGAGCTTGTTGATCGAAGGTCGCTGATGCTTTTGACTGCCTCTGCTTTTGTATCTAGTTCAGCTTGAAGTCGTTGAAGGTTGCTGACACTGTCTTCGCTTGCCGTCGCATCAGCTTGTCGTTTTGCTGTTTCTTGGCCAACACCCTGAAGATACTTGTATCCAAATGCAAAAGCACCAACGATAAGCGCGATAGTCGCGACGAGCAATATAATTAATATGATCCGAAATTTTACAGCAGTAAGATTTTTCATTGTCCAGCACTCCTTGTGAAGGTGAATTGTAATTGAACGGTATACGGATATGACGATCCACTATTAGTGCTGATATTACCAAGTGAGACATTGGAGACATACGGGGAGGATGCAAAGTTGTTTTGAAGTGCCTCGGCGGCCGCACGGCTATCGATCTGTACCGATAGTGTGGTTGGCTGCAGGAATGAGTCGCTGTCAATCTGCAGAGAATCTATAGCAGACCCCTCTGGGAGAAGGCTCGAAAGGCGAACGACAACAAGCGAGAAGCGAATTTCGTCGTCAAAGAGTGATTTTGCAGAGGAGAGATCATTGCGCAGTTGACTGGCGGTTGACTGTGCGCTTGCATACCCAGAGGCTCTTTCCTCGTTACGCATACGAGTTTCATCGGCTTGCGAGCCTGCCTGACTTAGTGAGAAGTATGTGATAGCGAGTGCGACGAGCAAGAAACCAAGCGCGCTAAAGAGAAGAATAACATAGCGAAGGAGCAGTGTATTGTTGCGAGCTGCGCGAATTTCCTTCTGTTGATCTGGAGGAAGTAAATTGATCATTTTTGCACCTCTTCCGGATCAATGCTCGCGAGTCCTGCAGCAGTTATATAACGTGGACGAAATTGTTTTGCAGGCTCTGGTAACTTTCCAAAATCAAGCTGTTGCCATGGACTGGCTGTGCGAGCAGGCATAACGAGACGATTCGTAAAGAATTCACCAATACCAGGCACATTGCTGCCGCTACCGACAATCAGGAGTTGTTCAAGCTTACGGTCGTCGCTGATACGTTCGTTGTAGTAACGGGCAACTTTTTCTATTTCGACAGATATGCGTTCAAGACTTGGATTGAGTGCTTCTGTTATTTTTTGCTGACGAGGCCCCGCATTCAATCCATTGAGTACCTTGAGCTGATGGGCATTATCAAGCGTGACGCTAAGTTTTTTCGCAATTGCGAGTGTTAATGTATTGCCACCTACAGACACGCCGCCCGTAACGCGAACAAAGCCGTTATCGAGTACAGCAATATCTGTGCCTGCAGGTCCAATATCAACAAGAATTGTCGGTAAGTGACCTTCTTCTGTCCGTGTAATCAAGCGAGCAACGGCACTAATGCTTGGCTCGATGAGAACAGGGCGAAGGTCTGCTGCCTCAACAACACGAAGCGTGCTGTCCACGATAGATTGGCTCACCGCACTCATGAGGACGGTGAGGTCTTTCTTGTCACGCTCGATAATTTCATGGTCGATATAGAGCGTATTCGAGGGGATAGGAATGTATTGGTCGGCTTCTGTTTGGACAGCGTCTCGCAAGGACTTCTCAAGGCTAACTGGTAGTGTAAATGTACGCGAGTATGTGCGGGTGGCTGGAATGCCAACAACAACGTGATTGCTCGGGAGTGAGCCGACAATCTTATCTTTCAGGAGAATTGATAGTTGTTCAGATATATACTGCCCATCGCCGTCGAGAGATTCTTTTGCTTTGGCGGGGTCAAGATCAATCGACCCATAGCCGAGCACGACCCATCGTCGTGCGTCAATCGCCATGACTTTTATGCCTGTTGCGCCAATGTCGAGGCCTATGATTGGTTTGTCTTTTAAAAATAATTTTGCCATAAATGCCCACTACTATATATGACTGTATTATAGCATAAGCATCACAATTACTATATGGGAATATGCGCTATGCTTGAATGTTTTGTGACATACCTGCGATAGGCAGCATGACACTAGCAGCAATAACTCCTACCATGCCACCCATGAACACAATCATGACGGGTTCAATGATAGAGCTGATACCGTCAATGGCAACGTCAACTTCTTCTTCATAAAAGTCGGCGACCTTCACGAGGACAACGTCGGTCTGCCCTGTTTCTTCACCAACTGCGAGCATCTGAGCCACAATGGCGGGGAAAAGAGGGTTTGCTTCGATAATTTCTGATAATGGCCTTCCATTTTTGACGTCTTCAGCTGCTTGGAGGACAGCTTCTTCATAAAGGACATTGCCGATGGATTTGGCAGTTACCGAGAGTGCTTCAAGAACAGCAACACCGGCCCCCATGAGTGCAGAGAATGTGCGAGTGAACCGTGCAACAGCAACCTTTTGTATAAGTGTTTTCACTCCCGGTAGCTTGAGTGTTGTTGTGTGGAGGATGCGTTTTCCTTTTGGAGTCTTCAGCCACCTCAAGAGCGCATAGACAGCTCCTCCAAGCGCAGGGAATACGATATACCAAAAGCTAATAATGGCATCACTGATCGCAAGCATAACTCGCGTTAAGGCAGGGAGTTTCGCATCAGGTCCTCCCATGTCTTGGATAATGTTGCCAATTTGCGGGATAACAAAAATCATGAGACCAAAAAAAGCAAGAACCGTGATGCCGACGAGGACAAGTGGATAGGTCATAGCACTCTTGATCTTCTTTCGCATCGAGGCATTTTTTTCTTGTTGGATAGCAAGGCGTTTGAGGATATCATCAAGAATACCAGCCGCCTCACCGGCGCGCACCATATTGACATAGACACTGTTGAACGTACTTGCATGTTTTTCGAGGGCATCAGCAAGTGGTGATCCACTTTCGACGTCCTTGATGATGGAGGCAAGGATAGTCTTGAGCGCTGGGCTTTCGGAATGTGATTCGAGTGATCCAAGGGCGCGTAGGAGTGGAACACCTGCGCTCACCATGGCACTGAGTTGCCTTGTGAACATAACAAGGTCGTTTATTTTTACCTTCTTGCTACCAAGGAAGTTGAATGAAACTGTACCTTTGGTAGCTCCTTCCTTGATGCTGACAGGTCTCAATCCTTGCTTCTGCAAGGCAGCAAGGACAGCGGCTCTGTCTGCCATTTCAACCTGTCCGTTGATACTGTTGCCGCGTTGATCAGTCGCGATGTAGGAGAATTTTACCATAAAACTTACTGCTCCCTCGTGACGCGCAGTACTTCTTCGATAGTTGTCTCACCTCGGAGTGCCTTGATGATACCATCTAGTTGCATCGTGACCATACCCTCTGATATGGCCTGCTCCTGGATTTCATTTGCTGTTGCATTTGCCATAATCAACTTCTGTACACCAAGGGAGTTATCAAGTACTTCGTAGATACCAACACGGCCTTTATAGCCGCCGTGTGCGCCGTCATTATTATCTTCTTGGTCAGCCCGCCATAGCGAAACGATGCCTTCTCTTGAAGTGCTGAGGGGGGCATCGCCACCAATGCCAGCTGCGGCTGCTTCCTTTTCGAGCTCATGAATTCGCTCAAACGACTCACCTGGCTTGATACCGAGAAGCTTGAATACGGTTTCTTTCTCTTCATCGGTTGGCTCGTACGACTGACGACTTACATGTGACAATCTTCGCACAAGTCGCTGACCGACAATCGCCTTAACTGTACTAGCAATGAGGAATGGTTCAATCTCCATATCGAGGAGGCGAGGGAGTGCGGTCGCGGCATTATTTGTGTGGAGCGTGCTGAATACAAGGTGTCCTGTGAGGGCTGCCTGCACACCAAGATTGGCCGTCTCGCTATCACGAATCTCACCGACCATGATGATATTCGGGTCCTGACGGAGAAGTGCGCGAAGACCATTGGCGAATGTCATGCCAGCTTTGGCGTTTGTTTGTGTTTGGTTGACACCAGGGATTTTGTATTCAACAGGATCTTCAATCGTAGAGATATTGACATCTGGAGTATTAAGCATAGAGAGGACGCTAAATAGGCTTGTAGACTTACCGCTACCTGTCGGTCCTGTAACAAGAATCATACCGTTTGGCTGTATGGCTGCGGCATTCATCGTCTCGATTGAATGCCCCCAGTAGCCGAGCTGGCTTAGTGTAATGGAACGATTACTCTCATCGAGAATACGCATAACAATCTTCTCTCCATCTGTGATCGGCAGTGTACTGACACGGAGTGCATATTGTTTACCTGCGACGCGAATCTTGAAGCGTCCATCTTGCGGTACGCGACGTTCATCAATCTTGAGATTTGAGAGAATTTTTATACGGCTGACAAGTGCTCCGAGAACATTTCGCGGCAGGCGATTTACTTCTTTCAGGACACCATCGATACGGTAACGGATCTGAACAAATTCTTCACGAGGTTCGATGTGAATATCACTGGCACTTGATTTGATGGCATATTCAAGGAGGAGATTGACAGTCTGTGCGATAGGAGAATCTTCTGCGATCTCTGCCTCACCGACTTCTTGGCTTTCGCTTGAATCTTCGCGCTGAATATCGATGACCTCTTTGAGCTCCTTGTCAACATCGCCTCGATAGTTCTCAAGTACACTGACAATCGTGTCGTGTGTTGCGATGTAGATTTTTGTGTTTTCGCCAATCTCCTTTTCGAGAAAGTTAACAGCAAGAACGTCATCAGGATCTTCCATCGCAAGATGATGTGTCCCGTCCTCATCTATCTTAAAGAGAACGGCTCTATACTGTCGTGCGACACGTTCTGGTATTTTATTAAGAACATCACTCGTGACATCACGAGGGTCGAGGTCGATATACGGTATGTTGGCGTAGTCAGCGAATGCCTTAACAAGTGCAACCTCGCTTAGTATCTCCTGCTCGATAACGATACGCTGCAGGGGTGTGTGAGAGCTTTTTGCCTCATGCTTAAGCTCCTCAATTCGTGATGTCGATGAGAGATCATTTCGGAGGAGTATTTTTTCTACGAGTGTGTCTGAAATTTGCATAATGCTTACGCTCCATTATAAGCAGTAACTCATAAAAAAGAAACACTACAAAGTAGGATGTACTATAGTAGTAGGTATGCAGTATATAATTTCATCGGAACAAGAGATGATGGCATTTGGATTGAAGCTGGGCGCTCTCCTAAAAGGCGGCGAGGTAATAGAGCTTGTTGGTGATGTTGGGGCTGGTAAGACGACGCTGACAAAGGGGATCGCTCGTGGCTTTGGTGTCGATGAGGACGTGCAGAGTCCTAGTTTTACGCTAAGTCGTACATATGAAACAGGGCATGGCGCGCAACTTGTGCATTATGATTTCTATCGTTTAGCCGACCCTGGTATTCTTGCTGCTGAACTGGCGGATACAGTAGGTCAGGCAGACACAGTGACAGTTATTGAGTGGGCGGACATCGTCGAAGGCGTGTTGCCAGAGGGTCGTATTAAGATTACAATTATCGCTTCGTCAGAGACTGATCGTACGGTTACTGTAACAGGAGTTGCGGTATGAGTATCTTGCTGATTGATACGTCAACTGCACGCTGTCGTATCGTACTAGTTGACGAGGAGGGTGTGAGTTACGCGCATGAATGGCAGGCCGACCGGCAGCTTGCGCATGGGCTACTTCGATATATGAGTGAGGTGCTCGACCGGCACGGTGAGACACTTTCGTCACTGGGCGGAATCGGTGTATATCGGGGTCCGGGTAGTTTTACGGGGCTACGCATTGGACTGACTGTCGTGAATACAGCTGCTGATACGCAAGGCATACCGATCGTTGGGGTAATGGGTGACGACTGGGAGGTGGCGGCGATAGAGAGGCTGCGTCGAGGTGATGATGATCGTCTTGTGATGCCGGTATATGGATCCGATGCAAGAATAACAACACCACGTAAATAGGACTTGCGACACTATATAGAGTCAGGCTACAATAGATATAGCTTATCTAGTTGAGATAGGTCTAATGATATGTTTGAACTGAACGCATGACCTCCTAAGAATGATGCAAGGAACGCGCGTATTACATGAGTTTCACTGCTGCCGTCCTTCATAGCTCAGGGTCATGAGCGCCAGAAAGGAAAAGATATGATAGAAGTTGTAATTGCCGCAGTTATTGGGGTTAGTGCTGGTATTGGCGGCACTGCTTTATATGACAAACGACGCACAACAGCAGCAAAGGGGCGAGCCGATAGAGAGATCGCCGAAGCAAAGACGAAAGCGAGCGACATCGTCCTGAAGGCGAAGGACGAAGCTGTTCGTCTCGAGAATGAGCGCCGCAAGGAGCTCAAAAGAACAGAGGATCGACTTGTCGATAGAGAGCGGACGCTAGATCGAAAGTTTGATGAGCTCGATAAGCGCAATGAAAAGCTACGCGCACAGGAAGATGAAGTCGAGGGTCTCAAGGGTGAGATTAGGGATATCCGTTCAAGACAACAGGAGAAGCTTGAGAAAATCGCTGGCCTCAAAAAGAAGGATGCAGCTGAAAAATTAATGCAAATGACGGAGCGTGATATCAAGGATGACCTAACAGGTCTCGTGGCGAAGCTGCAAAAAGAAGCTATCGACGATGCGGAAGAGCGTGCCCAGCTCATACTGCTTGCCGCGATGGAACGTATGAGTAGCGAAGTGACAGCCGAGCGTACTGTCACAGCAATCAAGCTAACTGATGATGAGATGAAGGGGCGCATCATTGGTAAGGAAGGTCGTAATATTCAGGCACTCCAGCGAGCAACGGGCGTCGATATTCTTGTAGATGATACGCCAGGTATGATTGTCCTCTCAAGCTTTGACCCGATCCGTCGCCAGGTAGCGCGATTGACACTTGAGATGCTTATGAAAGATGGTCGTATTCACCCAGGTCGTATCGAAGAGGTTGTCGTGAAGGCTGAGAAGCAGATAGAGAAAGAAGTTGTCCGCGCGGGCGAGGACGCCGCACGTGAGGTTGGGGTCGTTGGTATTCCGAAGGAGATGGTGCGGCTACTCGGAGAGCTCAAGTTTCGAACGAGCTATGGGCAGAACGTTCTATTGCACAGCACTGAGATGGCTCATATTGCGGGTATGATTGCGGATGAGATTGGTGCCGACGTACGAACAACAAAGATCGCGACACTACTACACGATGTTGGCAAAGCTGTGACGCATAAGGTTGAGGGTAAGCATCACCATATTGGTGCAGAGCTTGCACGTAAGTACGGTATGGCTGAAGAGATTGTGCATGCAATCGAGGCGCATCACGATGATATCGAAGCAACGACACCAGAGGCGCTTGTTGTGCGTGTTGTCGATGCCGCATCGGCTGCTCGTCCAGGAGCTCGCAATATCAGCGCTGAAAACTTTGCCGAGCGCATGCGTGATCTTGAGAACATTGCAACAAGCTTTAAAGGTATCGATAAAGCATATGCTATCAGCGCAGGGCGTGAAGTGCGTATTATTGTGAATAACAAATCGGTCGATGATCTGAATGCAATAAAGCTTGCTCGCGATATTGCGACAAAGATTGAGAGCACGATGCAGTATCCAGGTACGATCAAGGTAAATGTGATACGCGAGACGCGCGCGATTGAGTTTGCCAAGTAGAGCAGCTTACATTGATTTGAGGATGCTTATGCTTTATAGTGTCAATAGAAAATCATAAGGATGTAAGGGGTATAAATATGACTGATATTAATCTGGACTATAGCTCAGTTTTACGTCGTCTGTTCGTTGCCGGAGTAGTAGTCTTATTTGTAGGTATGGCAGGATTGTTATTTGCGCGTCCTGCTACCGCTGCAGATGATGGCGCGTGGGATTGGCTTGTCGCAGATAGCCCTGGCGATATTGCTAATCCAAGCTTCTCTGGTGGTATTTCAGATGATGGTCAGGTCATCGTTACGACGGTTGATGTGAGCGCGCCAGGAGATGCCTATGGCCCGAATGCGCAGCATGAGATTCGAATTAGTCGTGATGGTGGTGGTACCTGGGCTTCAACTTCATTACCGCTCGGACAAACCGCAACCAGAGTAAGTGTTTCAGCAAGCGGGCAGGATATTGGTATCTATGGCACGACTAACCCAAGCGGCACCTGGATGATGCTCTCGGCAGACGCCGGCGTGACGTTTGCTGCCGCAGCGGGCACGCTGCCGGATGATTCGTTTTCTCCGAGTATGACCGAATTTTTTGTACGGCCCGGCAAGATCTTCCTTGCGCCGACCCGATATGAGTTCGACGGTACGGACTATGCGTACTTTATCGATCTCTATGTCAGTACAGACAATGGCACGAGCTGGTCTCTGCAAGTGACACGTCCCTATGATGTCAATGGAAGTCGACTCGGTATCTCTGCAGATGGGCAGCGGTTTATTGTCGGTGAGTCTGCGGGTATTTCCTATAGCGCAAACGATGGTAGCTCATGGACAGATATTCCTCTGTCCTCAATCGATCCGGCCCTCGACCCAGCAGCAGTGATTTCCTACGGAGCAGTGATCTCCGACGATGGGCAGAGTCTCTTGACCAGCTACCTTGATGTCACCAACGATACCTTTGCAACATACGTTTCGCGCGATGCGGGTGCGACCTGGCAGAAACATGCAAATGTACTCCTGCCAGCGATCTACGGTAACAGTCCTGTGTCGCGGGATTTCAATACCTTCATTGCTATCGATACGGCTGACCTTGACTTAACAGACCCAGACCTGACTATGAGCCTCATCATAACTCGTGATGGCGGCACGACCTGGGAGCGACTCGATGATTATGTGACCTTTGACAACTATGCAAGCGGCATACCAATACTTTCTGGAAATGGACGTACTGTCTTTATTGCTGACCGAAATGGTGATGGCAATACACTACGTCTCCATGCTGGACACTGGACACCAGTTGCGGTCGTTGACGATGGCGCTGATGAAGAGCGCTCTGAGGGCGTACAGGACGTTACTGCGCCATCTTCACCTACGCCCTTGGCTCCTGACGCAGGCGTTGCACCAGGCTCTCTTGCTGTTCTAATGACTAGCCTGGGGGCTATTGGTATCTTGCTAATTTCTGGTATCTGGATGGTGCTCAAGGCTAGAGTAATAAAGTCAAGTACATAGTCGTTCTGCTACTATATACAGCAGGTTTTGACGCATACTCAAGCAGTGATTGCGATACTTGGATCAAAATAATACCCCACCAGAAATGGTGGGGTATTATTTTGATATCTATCATTCATCTTGTACTCTTGTTTCTCATAAGAGCACAATGGTCGGGGTGAAAGGACTCAAACCTTCGACCTCTCGGTCCCAAACCGAGCGCGCTATCAACTGCGCCACACCCCGATAGGTGTTACCTTACACACTATACACGAATTGGGGTAGTTTTTCTAGGGTGAAGTTGTCTAGTAGGTTTGATACGATAGATAGTAATGGTAAAGAAGAAAATACCACGTATTGCAACCTTTGATATACTTCGCGGCTATCTTCTCGTCGGTATTTTTATTGATCATCTTAATTTCTTTCCCAATGGTCTTGACTGGTGGTCGGCGCGCGGTTCGCTGTTCGTTACGATGGCAGAAGGATTTTTTCTTATTTCGGGTATTATCTTGGGTATCGTACGTGGCTCCAAGCTCGTTGATGTGCCATTTCGCAAGGTTGCGAAGCTGCTATTGAATCGAGGATTCCAATTATATGCTACGTCTATCGTCTTGACGCTACTCTTTACGGTTATTGCTTGGAGCTTTTTTATGGGCACGCCAGGTCTCAAGCCTGATCTTGCGCCGCAGGGTACACCAATTTGGCAATTGATCTGGGAGACGCTAACGCTGCAGTACTTCTATGGCTGGGCAGATTACTTGCGGCTCTATGCAGTCTTTCTTTTTGCGAGCCCACTATTCATGTGGCTACTTCGTCAGGGGAAGTGGTATATCGGACTTATGGTCAGTGCGGCTGTTTGGCTGCTATTTCCTGATCCGCAGGTTGCTACGGGGATTCAGCAGGAACAGGCTCAGTTATTGAGCTGGCAGTTCCTGTTCTTCATCGGACTAACGATAGGGTTTTATTGGGGTGAACTGCAAGAGCGATGGCAAGCACTATCGCAGCGTGTTCGTCGAGGCGTGATTGCAACGTTGTGGATGACGACAGCTGTAACGATCTTTTATAGTGTTGCGACGACACTTGCGACCATGGGGTACGATATGAGTTGGATGTGGGCAACAAGTGAGATTCGTCATGAGCTATTCGTACATTTCTTTGATAAAGAGCAGCTGCCACTTACTCGCATTATTCTTGCAATGGTTTGGTTCTGGGCTGCGTTTTCGTTTATCAGGATGTTTGAGTCACCGATCAAGAAATGGATAGGTTGGCTCTTGGTGCCTTACGGCATGAACTCACTGTATGTTTATACAGTTCATGCATTCATCATCTTCTTTCTGCAGGTTTATTTCGCGTCTGGATCGCTCTTGTTTAATCTACTTATTTCACTAGCAGGCATCTTCTTGACACTCGTTATGATACGGTATAAGGTGCTTATGAAAATTATTCCACGCTAAGGCGCTATGCGGAAGAGCCGAACTGACGAGTCGCCAGCCTCTATATGAGAAATGAGCTGCCAATTTGCTGGCACTAGGTCAGTATCGTAGTCATGACTTCCAGTTTTTCCGACGAGCCAGACTCGTTCTGCGTCTGTCGCATTGATGTCTTGTAGGTCGTGGAAAACAATTTCATCTTGATTGGCATATATGAGGCTTGATTCTCCGGTTGATATCAGCGGGTCTTTTGAGAGAAGATGCAGGGGCTTACCTGTCGTATTGTAGTAGCTAAAGTCAAAGAATGTATAGAGCTCGCCCGAGACGATAAGGTCATTTGGTTCGCTGTGCTCATTAACATAGGTCGCAACGGTATTCATTTGATGAGTGGCAGACTGTGCAACGCGCATAATTCCTAGCATTGAGATGATAAGCACGCCACACACAAGGGCAGTTTTGATTGATGCTCGGAGCCTCGCATTGGTAATGAGAATTGCGAGTAGGGCAGAAAACGCAACTGCACTATAGATAAAGTAGCGATCGTAATAGACAGGCTGTCGTATGATACTGACGCCAAGTGCAATGAGCAGGGGTACGCTCATCCATGCGATAACAAACCAGATGGATGGGCGTCGTGGTTTTGCTGTTCGCATCATAAAGATTGTGACGAGGCAGGCAAGGAGTAGCGTAAGAATGAACTCAACTGCGGCATTGAGGCTATTGCTTGAGAATGCAAAGAATTGCATAAGGGTATTCGGGATCGTCTCGGCATCAACGGGTGGTATCCAATAGCCCTGTTGAACGCGCGAAAACTGCGCGACAGCAACCGGAAGCCATGTGCTAAAGAGTCCCGCTGCGATGAGATTCCCTGTCCACCAAAACTTATTTGAGATGAGACTTTTGAAGCCCCCATAACGATACCAGGCGTAGCCTATGTGGACGAAGATGATAAAAGCCGCATAGTAGTGTGTGTAGAGCGCCGCTGCCATCAGAAGTCCGTAGATAATCCACCAGATAAGTTGTTTCTTGGCGTTTGCTTTCTTGCTGTAGTCAAGTGCAATTAACATCGCGAGTGTTGCCGCACAGACGAGAAATGCAGCTATACCGTACATGCGCGCCTCTTGGCTATAGCGGATCAGGAATGGTGCAAATGTGGCAAAAAGCGTTGCAATGCGCGCTGTTGTTTCTGAGAATCGGAGTCGCTTGATGATGAAGTAGACGAGTACGACTGTCGCGACACCAGCAACGAGGCTGAGGCTTCGCAAGGCAAGTTCGCTTGTGCCGAAAAGGAGACTCCACCAATGGAGCATCAGCGCGTAGAGCGGTGGGTGAAAGTCGCGAACCGCGTGACCGATGATTTCAGCGGGCGGGAACGAGATGATCATTGCTGAGTAGCCCTCATCATGCCAGATGTCGGCTTTGGTGATGGTCAAGAGGCGCAAGATAGTCGCAATAAGTACGATGCCAAGCAGGTACCAGCGAAATGAAAGGGACGTAAATGCTATTTTGCCATATTGTAATAATGTCTGTATCACTAGAAAAGTCTCCTCTTCTCAAGTATACTTCATAGTATGAAAGCAGTACCATATAAAGCTCCAGATTTTACATTGCCAGACAGCGAAGGCAAGATACATTCATTAGCTGACTATCGTAATACGTGGGTGGTTCTCTATTTTTATCCCAAGGATGATACACCGGGCTGTACTATTGAGGCATGCGCAATGCGTGATGCACGTGATGATATTGCGTCACTCGGCGCTGAGATTATTGGTGTCAGTATGGATGATGCGGCAAGTCACGAGAGATTCAAGGCAAAGCATTCATTGAATTTCACACTACTCACGGATGCTGATCGAGTAGCTCATGACGCGTATGGCGCATGGGGTAAAAAGCAGTTCGGACGCGAAGGCGTGCTCCGTAAGACATTTATCATCAACCCGGAAGGACAGGTTGTCAAGGTGTACGGGCGTGTGACACCGCTTGGTCATGGCAGTCAGGTTGCTGATGAGCTGAGAAAGCTCCAGCGGGCTTAACGTGGCCGCTTCATTGCCTGTTGGCGCGCACGTTCTGTTAGGCGGTCGTCGATCGGCATTGCTGAAAATGAACCATAGCGATTAATCACCGCTTGGCGAATAAGGAAGTCGGCTATAGCTGGATTCTTTGGTAAGAGTGAGCCGTGGAGGTAGCTACCGATGACATTGCGATAGCGTGCGCCTTCATGATCGTCCTCTAGATTGTTGCCTGCACCGAGCTGGACGGTCGCAAGTGGAGTGGCTTTTGGTCCGAGGTGGGTCTGACCACTATGATTCTCGTAGCCTATGATAGTACCAAATTCATCTGATTGCGTGATGATATTCCCGGTGAGGCGCTCTTCTCCTCCGTACGTTGTAATGTCGAGGATGCCGATACCTTTGATTTTTGTGCCGTCTCGTGTTTCGAAGAAGTGACCAAAGAGCTGATAGAGTCCACAGATCATGAGCATTGGCACGTCGGTGTCGGCGAGTTTCTGGAGAGCACTACTGATGCGTTGTAGATCTGCTTGAACGGCAAGTTGTCCGCTATCCTGGCCGCCTCCGCCAATGACGATGTCAACCACTTGAGGGAATGAGTCACCGGGGTTAAAGCTGTGGATAACTGGTGTATAACCATACCACTCAAGACGTCGTTGTATGACAAGAACGTTTCCATTATCTCCATAGATGTTCATATCATTTGGGTAGAGTTGAAGGATATGAATTACCTTTTGCCGTTTGCTCATTCGTCAATCTCCTTTACTCCTGTGAGCTTGCCGAGTTCACGCCTAAGGGCGAGCATGGCAGTGTAGGTGCAGTAGATTCGTTTTGGTGTGTTTGGGTGATTGTCGATAAACGTATGTAGTGCAGCGATAAGATTAGTCGTTGCATGTTTTGCGACTACTTCATCGTACTGAAGGCGAAGCGCCATATCGTAGCAGCGTGCACCACTTACCATAGCCACACCAGTCTCTCGGAGGCTTTCAAATGATACGTCCCACAGCCAGCTCATATCACGACCGTCGGCATAATTATCATTAATGGCAATCATTGTCTGGTAGCCATTCGGCGAGAATGATGATAGTCCGAGCCGAAAACCACTTGGATTCTTGACGAGTACGAGCTCAAGTGGCTGGCCGTGGAGAGTTAGGGTTTCGCCTCTACCGAACGCAGGTGTTATATTCGCAAGTGTTTCAAATAATTTTTTGGTGTCGACTGCGTCAGTTAGTATATGGCGAACAGTCGCAAGGGCTGCTGCTGCATTGTAGATATTGTAGGCGCCTGTCAATTTGAGATTTGTTGTATATTTTTTACCATCCATGCGGAATGAGGCGGACGATGTGTCGAACGCGACGAGTTCGACGTCTGCTTTGATGCTCGCAACGTTTCTCATAGGAGTATCATCATTCGAGAAGTGACTTAGGAGTGATTGATCGAGTCCAAAATAGCGTACGTCAACAGAATTTGGCATGGAATCTGCAATTTTACAGACGCGTGGATCTTCACGATTGAGTGTTACGGTATCAAGGGTTGCCTCGGCAATCGTCTGTAGGAGCTGAGCGGTGTGGTCAATCTCGCCGAAGCGATCAAGCTGATCGCGCATGACATTGAGCAGAAGTGTATGGCGTGGTGAAATAGCTCGGACAAAATGTATTGCATGTGCCTCATCAAGTTCGAGGACAGCAATGTCAGCATCGAGCTTACCGCTGAGCGATATATCGCCCAAAAGTGCAGCGACCACTCCTCGTGTGAAGTTACTTCCAGTACGATTTGTGAATACCTTGAGCCCTTGACCTTCAAGAAGTTCAACGACCATTTTTGTTGTCGTCGTCTTGCCATTCGTGCCGCTTACGAGGACAACACCTTGTGGGAGTGTACTGAGTGTTCGGCGAATGAAGTTCGGGTCGATTTTTTCAACAAATAATCCAGGCAGTGCCGATCCGCTCCCGCCCCGCAATCGAGCGATTCGTCGAACGGCTTTTCCGAGAAGAATAGAGAGAGGTCGTGGCATATAGTTATTGTATCAAAAATATTGAAGGGGGTCGTCAGTGATAGTAGGCAAACACCTTGGTTTCCTATACAATAAAGCTATGCTTATCGTGGGATTCTTAGGTTGGTGGTACGGCGCTGGGTGGCGTGCGCGGATGGTGGCTATCGGTGAGCGACTTGCAAAGACATTCGATTTCTTTTCTGTCGACCTGTTGCTTCGTACGTGGTTTGCGCCATTTCGGCAGATTGGTACTGACCAGGCGCAACCCGGACTTGCTGGACAAATGCGCGCCTTTTTTGATCAGCTCGTATCACGGATTATCGGGGGTATTGTCCGTACAATCATGATGATTGTCGGTACTTTTGTATTGGTAGCCACTGGCATCGCGGGCATTATTGAGGGTATCCTGTGGTTGTTTGTTCCATGGTTTCCTGTTGTCGGAGCAATACTATTTGCTGTAGGGTGGGTGCCATATGCAGGAGTTTAATTACCATTCAATCCGTGCAGAGAAGGCACGGTTCGGCAATGCGATCGTTGGTCTTTGGCGGATTGTCTTGGTGGTCGTTGCGATTGCCTTTGCTATCGCTGGTGCTGCATTCTTTATGGTAGGGGAGGCGATAGGATGGCTACTGTTAGGTGCTACTGCGATTCCTGTTGTTATTTTGGAGTGGCACCGAGGTGAACTATTCGATGTCCCGAATGGCCCGACCGAGAAGTTGTCCGATACACTGTCTTCAGCACTCCTTGGCGGTATTCCAAAGCATCCGACACCGCTTGATATTGCACAAGCAGCGATGAAAACACCGAGTGGACAGTTTATGGCGGTTCGCTTTGGTCTGACGAGCAACTTCTTTGCAAATATCATCTCGAATGATACGTCTGCAACACCTCAGGTTTGGGAGCTGGCGCTTCGCACACAGCAAGAGGCGGGCGTACCGCAGATAACAGGGGCGGTCATGGCGGTTGCATTGACACGTTCTTTTGCGGGGTATGAGACGATTTTGGCGCACATGAAGCTTGAGGACGAAGATCTTCTTCAAGGGATCGCTTGGCGTCAGCATTTGCGCGAGCTCAGACAGATACATCAAGCACCTCGTCGCACTGGAGGAATTGCCCGAGACTGGTCATTTGGCTATACGCCACTTCTCGACCGCTTCGGCCGCAACATTAGTGCGCAGCTTGCAAGTGGCGGTATGCTGCGGACAAATCTTGAAACGCATCACAAAGCACTTGCTGCTATGACAGACACGTTTAGCACCCGAGGGCGGCAGAATATCGTGCTTGTTGGTCCAAGTGGCGTTGGAAAATCAACCTTAGTCTACGCATTTGCCGAACAGCTGCTCGATGCTGGTTCTACGCTACCGTCACATCTGAAGTTCCGTCAGGTTATCATGCTTGATTCGGCTGCGCTCATCGCAGCAGCACCGGGCCGTGGAGAGCTGGAGGGGCTTGTGATGAGGGTTCTCTCTGAGGCGCATCGTGCAAAGAATATCATTCTCTGTCTTGATGATGCCCAGCTATTCTTTGAGGAGGGCATCGGCTCGGTAGATCTGACGAATGTCCTACAGCCAATCCTCGAAGCGGGTGCTATTCGTATGATTCTGACAATGGACGAGCAGCGGTTGCTGCAAATTGGTCAGCGCAATGCAGTGCTCTTCAACTCGCTTAATCGTGTGAATATTGCTGAGCCTGATCGACGTGAAGTGATTCGTGTGCTTGAGGACAAGATTATCGTCGTTGAGCATCAGCGCAAAGTCGTCTATACATACCATGCGATTACAGAGGCGTACCGCCTAAGCCTCCGCTATATTCATGATATCGCTATGCCAGGTCGTGCGTTTAAGCTTTTGGAGGCGGCAGCAAGCTATGCTGATGGTAGCTTTGTAACGTCAGAGTCGGTTCAGCGAGCGATTGAAGAAACGGTCGGTGTGAAGGTCGGTGTTGCAACGGACGAAGAGGAGCGCGAAAAACTCCTCAATCTTGAATCGCTTATTCACGAGCGGATGATTAACCAAACGCGTGCGGTTTCGGTTGTGAGCGATGCGCTGCGGCGTGCCCGCGCGGGTGTACGCAATCAAGAGCGTCCCATTGGAACTTTTCTATTTCTTGGTCCTACTGGTGTCGGTAAAACAGAGCTCTCTAAGGCGCTAGCGGACGTGTATTTTGGTGGCGAGAGCCGAATGGTTCGGCTCGATCTTAATGAGTTTGTTCAGCCCGAGGACGTTTCGCGCTTGATCGCTGATGGGGCAGAAGATCCAAACAGCCTCACTGCACAAGTAATGAAGCAGCCATTTAGTGTCGTGCTACTGGATGAGATTGAAAAGGCACACCCGCAAGTTTTGACAACATTGCTTCAGCTGCTTGATGAAGGCGTCTTGCGTGATATCAAGAATCGTGAGATTAGCTTTCGCGATACGATTGTGATTGCGACGAGCAATGCAGGGGCGGAGAGGATTCGTGAGTATATCGACCGGGGCTACAAGCTTGAGCAGTTCGAAGAGCAGATTACCAATGAGCTCATTAGTAGCGGTTCGTTTCGCCCAGAATTTCTGAATCGCTTTGATGAGATTATTGTCTTTAGACCACTCACGAAGCCAGAACTCCTTCAGATAATTGATTTGATACTGAAGGGCATCAACAAGACGCTTGCGCTGCAGAAAATTTCTGTTACTGTTGACGATGATGCCAAGATGTATCTTGTTGATCGTGGCTATGATCCGCGTCTTGGTGCTCGACCAATGCGTCGTATCGTTCAGCGGACTGTCGAAAATACCGTTGCAAAGCTGATGCTCGCAGGCAATGCTTCGGCAGGACAGACAGTCTCGCTGTCTCTTGCGGATGTTCAGAGTATATTTGCAAGCGAAGACGCTGCAAAGCAAGTTATTGAGGAGACGACATCTTAGCTACGATACAACAAAACGAGTGCCAACTTCTCCGTCGAGAGTTCTTGTGATTACGCGGGTAGTTCGGCCGTTTGTGATGTAGGTTTCAATGCCAGCACGAGTTGCGGTCCTGGCTGCATCGACTTTTGTTTTCATGCCGCCCCTACTGTGGTTGCTGGTGGCATCGCCAGCATACTGCTCGACAGAGGTAATATCTGTAACTTTCCTGATGAGTGTCGTGCTGTCATGAGCGACTTTATTGAGTCCGCCTACATTGGTGAGTAGTAAGAGCTTGACTGATGTGAATAATCCAGCGTTTATGCACTCGACTGCGAGTGCGGCGGCGAGTGTATCATTATCTCCGAATTTTATTTCGTCGTCACTGATCGTGTCATTTTCATTGACAATAAAAATATCATTGTGCGAGAGACAGCAATTGATAACGCTCAGCGCCTTGTCTCGCATGGATTTTGTATGGACTTCGCGTTTTGTGAGCATTGTCGAACTGATGCGTTTATCACCTATGGCAAGCTTCCACTGCTGTAAAACACGATCCCAGCCACGGGCGGCGTAACGCTGCAGTTCGACCGCGTTTTTTACTTCTTTCCGTTTTTTCCCCTCGTCAACAATTCCTGCGGTTATTGCACCTGACGAGACGAGTATAATACCAGTTCCACTATCCGATAGATGTCGCACCTCGCGGCCTATGTTTTCAAATGAGGTTTTATTAAGCTTCTCACTGTCATGCTCCGTGTCGGCGAGTACGTTTGTACCAACCTTGATGATGAGTAGATTTTTTTCTTGTTGACTATTCATTTTATATACTCCAAAAGGTTCAGCTCAGAGTGATGTCGGGCAGCAAAAACGCCCCTTGGCTGGGGCGTTGATCTGACCTATTGTGATTATTTATAAATAAATAACATACCCCAGCTGCTTTATCGGTGCTGGTGTGGGTAGTATGGAAGCAGCAAGCTGAACGTTGTTTATCATGATTTTATTGTAGCAGCAATGACTGAACATGCAATATTAATGAAGGAAGCACTATTAAAACACAAATGGACAACTCGAGTCGCTCCTTTGCACTAATGACTAAAGCGATACGTCACCGCCAGCAGCATCCTTGATGACTAAAATAGATGTGGCGGGAAATCTCATCATCGTATTGTCTTTTGGTACCCCGAGCAGGATTCGAACCTGCGACCTTAGGCTTAGAAGTCCTCTGCTCTATCCAGCTGAGCTATCGGGGCGTGCTCTATTATTATACACGGCACCTGACGTATAATCGACCTATGCAAGAGGGAGAGTATATTACCGATCGATTGTTGCCACATTTTGTGCGTACGGCTTGTGATAGCCTAGGGCTAACAAGCCAAGTGTTTTCTGATGACTGGGTGATGTGTATAAGAAGTGATGCAGCAACGAGATATGTTGTTGGTTATAAATTTGATATCAATCAGGCAGCCGCATCGGCGGTTGCAATTGATAAAGTTGCAGCGTATCAGGTGCTTGCGGCAAACGGAGTCGCAGCGGTCGAGCATCGCTTGTTTCGTAGTGGCGCAATGCCGGCACTACGCTACGCAGAAGGTATTGTCGTGAAGCCACTAGCAGGCACGAGTGGACGTGGTGTGCGTTTTTTTCGCACAGATAGGGATGCGCATGAGTATATGCTGGCTGAACGTGATGAGGCGTGGGCGGTATCGCCATATGTGGCTATTAAGCGGGAGGTGAGGAGCATTGTACTTGATGGGGAAATTCTGCTAATGTACGAAAAAATCCCTCAAAGTAACACCGATGATTTCGTGCTATACAACTTGAGTAGAGGTGCTGCACCTCAAGATATATCAGTGCAGGCTAGCCACCAGCTAGCTGAGCTTGCCGTTCGGGCGCAGCAAGTGCTCGGACTACGAGTATCGGCAGTCGATTGTATTGAGCTGGCTGATGGTAGGTTTAAAATTCTAGAGGTCAATGACGGTATCATGATGGAGTGGTATGCTCGCATGTCTGATCAACATCACGGGAGGGCACAAGCGGTCTATAGCCGTATTATTGCTGCGATGATGGCGCAATAATAGAAATAGCTCCATCATTACGATGGAGCTATTTCTATGGGGCGAGTGATGGGAATTGAACCCACGGCCTTCGGAACCACAACCCGACGCTCTAACCAACTGAGCTACACCCGCCATACTGCGTGATCTTGCGATCATTCTTGGAGGCTATAAAGTTCATAGCGTGGTGCGGGCGGAGAGAATCGAACTCTCGTCACTTGCTTGGAAGGCAGGTATATTAGCCACTATACGACGCCCGCAACTTGGATTATTATAGCAAAAAGTGTGCACAATGAAAAGGTTGTATTGACGTATTAAAATGCTTGTGGTATAATGAAATTATAGACTCACTAATATAGAAACAAATAATCATGCTCGATCTCAATAAATTTTCAGGTAAAAGTAAATCAGAAATTCTCCACAGCAGTGGATATGCACAGCTTGGTCAGGGTGACAGTATTGGTTCGGCTGGTGGACAGACATTTCAGCAGCGGCTTGAAAAGAGCAATGCACATAGTCGTACAGTCAAGGGGTATCATCATTCAAAGGTTGGGTCACAGCGAGGAGCGTTGCGCGCAAAGAAATTCGCACCACCTTCCGATGGCGACAAGGTAAATCAGCGTTATCGATCTAGGCAAGCATTCAACGCAGGCGATGATAGTGGTGCAGCACAGCGCGGTGACGGTGCGCTTGGGTCAAGACAGGCATTCAACGCAGGTGACTCTCCGCCAAAGCCATCTATTAGCTTCAAGGAGCCGCCAAGCCGCGGATATAATCCGTACGCTTAAATATCACGGATTGTTTCGATATTTGCACCAATTGCATTGAGGCGATTTGCGAGATCTTCGTAGCCTCGATTGATGCTATAAACATCACGAAGAATCGATTGCCCTGGTGCTGCCAGCATAGCAAGGAGTATGACAACTGATGGACGAAGTGCAGGGGGCGCAACAATATCTGCCGCCTTCCATTTCGTCGGTCCTGTTATATACACTCGGTGAGGGTCGACCATTTCGACGGTAGCATTTAGTTTTGAGAGTTCAGTAAAATAGATTGCGCGATTCTCATACGACCAGTCATGGATCAACGAGCGTCCTTTTGCACCCGTTGCAATGAGCCCAAGGAATGGCAGGTTATCCATGTTGACACCAGGGAATGGCATGCTGTGAAGTTTATCTTTTGGCGCGCGGAGTATCGACGGGTGAACAGTAATATCAACAAGACGTGTTGCTTCATTATTCGCAAGGTACTCCGGTGACTGTTCGTAAGAGAGTCCCATGCCAGTCAGAATAGCGAGTTCTATCTCGGTGAATTCAATCGGTACGCGAGTGATGGTGAGTGTTGATTCGGTAACGATTGCTGCTGCAATCAGGCTCATCGCTTCAATAGGATCTTCGCTTGGGTAATACTCTACGTCACGATTGATAGTGCGCATCCCAGTGATGCGGAGTGTTGTTGTGCCGATTCCTTCAACCGTAACGCCAAGTTTTTTAAGGAAGAAACAGACATCCTGGACCATGTAGTTTGGACTTGCATTGCGAATCACGGTCGTACCATCATGTAGCGCTGCTGCCATGATGACATTTTCGGTCACTGTATCGCCACGCTCGGTTAGTAGGATGGCGTGTTCTGGTGCTTTTTCAGAAACAGTCGCGTGGTAGTAGTCGGTGCCGTCTTTTGCCTGCACGTCCATACCGAATGCACTGAGTCCGACAAGATGCGGCTCAACCGTTCGTGTGCCAAGATTGCAACCACCAGCAAAGGGAAGCCTGAAGTCGTCATATTGATGAAGGAGCGGCCCAAGAAGCATAATAACTGTACGAGTTCGCTTGGCGGCATCAACATTCATGTTCTCGAGCTCAAGGCGTTTTGGTGGAATAATCTCAAGGTCGTTATCTTCGTTGAGCCAGCGGGTCTTGACGCCGATACTTTCGAATACCTCAAGGATGCGGTTGACCTCCTCGATTCGTGCAACGCGACGTAGTGTCGTCTTGCCTTTGTTGAGCAGGCTTGCGCAGAGTAGTCCGACGGCAGCATTCTTGCTGGTTTTAACGTCAATTGAGCCGGATAATTTTGTACCACCGTGGACACGGAAGTTGATTTTTTTTGAAGCGTTGAGAGTAAGAATATTGGTCGAAAGTACGTCACTAATACGAGCAATCATTTCGAGGCTAATATTTTGACCGCCCTTTTCGATGCGATTGATAGCACTCTGTGATGTGCCAAGGAGTTCTGCGAGCTGAGCCTGCGTGAGGCCTCGAGCCTGTCGCGTATCCTGAATTAGTGTGCCGATTTTTTGCTTGTATGCTTCAATACTCATATATACATTATATCATCTATGATATAGAAAGGGAAAAGATAGCAAGCAACTAGCTTTCAGTATACGGGTGTATGGTGGATCGGTGTATTTCCATAGTACAATAGATGAAAAGGGGAGAAATGCTATGCAAGACAACGTTGTTGCCGATTTGATCGCGGCAGAAGAAAAACGCCAGCAGGAAGTGACTGAGCTTATTCCGAGTGAGAACTATGTATCCGAGGGGGTGCTCGCAGCACTAGGTAGTGTATTTACAAACAAATACTCCGAAGGGTACCCAGGACGGCGTTACTACGGAGGTCAGGAGAATACCGACCAGATAGAGCAGCTTGCGATCGATCGAGCAAAAAAGCTATTTGGGGCAGATCATGCCAACGTTCAGCCGCATAGTGGTGCACAGGCGAACGAGGCGGTCTATTATGCGTGGCTTGAACCAGGTGATACGGTGCTTGCGATGGATCTCGGGCATGGCGGGCATCTGACACACGGGGCACCAGTAACGCGTAGCGCAAATATCTATAATTTTATTCGGTATGGTATCAAAAATGTCGAGACGGGTGAGATTGACTATGAGGAATTGCGTGAGTTGGCACTCAAGCACAAGCCAAAGATTATTATTGCGGGCTTTAGTGCGTATTCACGAGAGCTGGACTATGCAAAGTTTGCTGAAATCGGCAATGAAGTAGGCGCTCTCCTGATGGCAGACATGGCACACATTGCTGGTCTAATTGTGGGGGGTGTGGCAAAGAACCCGTTTGATTATGGGTTTCATGTGATCACAAGTACGACCCACAAGACGCTTCGCGGTCCGCGTGGAGGGCTCATCCTCTCGAAGGGTACAGTGAGTAATCCGCTAAAGAAGCCAGAAAAGACACTTGAAAATATTCCAACACTGATTGATCGTGCTGTGTTCCCTGGAACACAGGGCGGTCCCCATATGCATGTGATTGCAGCAAAGGCTGTAGCATTTGGCGAGGCGCTAGAGCCAGCTTTCAAGGAGTATGCTGCGCAAATCATACGGAATGCTGCTGCACTTGCAGATGAGCTTCAGAAGGGCGGCTTGACACTTGTGTCTGGTGGCACGAGTAACCACCTGATCCTGGCAGATGTCTATGGTAGCTTTGGTATTGACGGCAAGGAGGCACAGGAGCGCCTTGAGCGAGCGGGGATGACAGCAAATGCTAATTCGATCCCGAATGACATCTTGCCGCCATATCGTCCGAGTGGTCTTCGTTTGGGTACTCCTGCTGTAACAACACGAGGTGCTAAAGAGGCGGATATGAAGGTTATCGCGCAGCGTATTCTTGCCGCCCTTACGGCGACAACGTCAGCGCAAGGGTAGGTAGCCTTATACAACAACTATAAATACCCCATTGAAGGGGTATTTATAGTTGTGATAGAGTGGCTAGCCTAGAGGGCCATTGCACCAACGTTAGCTGACGCACCGCCTGTTCGGTAATGAACGGTCGGTGATGTTGTTGCATCAACAAGTTGAAGATGTACTGATGTGCCATTGCGGAATGCAGTTGCATCACGCTGAGTGTCTGTCGGCACATCAGTAGAAGTCGTGACGTTAACGTTACCGAGAATTGCCTCGTCAGAATCTGCGACAGCAGGCGTGAAGGTCTTGTTGGTCGTTCCTGTAATACCAGTTGGCCAGCTGCCTGAAATAGCGTTGTATGCACGAACCTTGGTTGCTACCTGGTTTGCAAGCTCGAGTGCTGCTGAGTTGCGTGCACGGTTCTGAATACCGGTGTATGCAACGATACTGATTGCCGCAAGAATTGCTATGACGACGATAACGATGAGTAGCTCAACGATCGTGAAACCTTTTGATGTTTTGAGATTCATTTCTGAATGCCCCCTATTTATAAATTAGTTATGCTTGAATTATAG
>Ga0265293_10002162_pt1 | contig 40566 bp, 34 predicted proteins | sample Munlanlewell138R_FD_192505 | JGI IMG/M metagenome (GOLD analysis project Ga0265293, IMG submission 192505) | Leachate microbial communities from a municipal landfill in Southern Ontario, Canada - Leachate well 138R | ecosystem: Engineered > Solid waste > Landfill > Unclassified | place: Canada...
CAGCACCTATCTCATTAATATTTAACATGATTCATACCACTTTACAGAAAAGACGTCAAGAAGAAAATGCGCAAATACTAAATTATTTTAGAATGTTACATGAGTTGGACTTTTTACGGGACCATCATATTTGCTTATGATAATATTTCTTTTGACATGAAACGTATTTCACTTCATAATATATAATTATCCTTTTCGAGAGAGGTTTCCATGAGATTCGATATAGCAAAGAGCGGAACGGGTCTTACCTATGAAATACGCAACATTGTCGGTGTAGCGGATAAACTTCGGAAATACGGGAAAAAGATAACCTGGGAAAATATCGGAGATCCCATAGCAAAGGGTGAAACGGTCCCGGACTGGATGAAGGATACGCTCATCGAACTCATGCGCGATGACGGCTCCTATGCCTATTCTCCAACGAAGGGTATCAATGAAACGCGCGAGTTCATTGCCGAAGAAGTCTCCAGGCGCGGGAAGTACCAGCTTCATATGGAGGACATCATATTCTTCAACGGCTTAGGAGATGCCATTGCCCGCGCCTACAGTGCCATGAGAATAGACGCGCGGATTATCATGCCCGAGCCGACCTATTCCACTCATCTTCTCTCGGAAATTCATCACGCCTCGTTCCCCCCCAATACATACCGTATGAACCCCTATCACAACTGGCATCCCGATATCGCCGAACTGGAGCGGAAAGTCAAAAGCCACAATACCATCGTGGGAGCGCTGGTGATCAACCCCGACAATCCCACGGGGTTTGTCTATCCCCCCAAGACGATTCAGAAGATCGTGAGCATTGCCAAGGAGTACGACCTGTTCCTCATCTTCGACGAGACCTACCGGAACATCATCTATAACGATCAGCAGACCCTGCCTCTTTCCGATGTCATCGGTGATGTGCCCGGCATGAGCATGAAAGGGATTTCGAAAGAATTTCCCTGGCCCGGTGCGCGGTGCGGATGGATTGAAGTCTATAATGCCGACAAGGACGAGACCTTTTCCCGGTATATAGCGGCCATTCTTACCCAGAAGATGTCCGAGGTCTGTTCCACCACGCTTCCACAGATGGCGATTCCCAAAATAATGACCCACCCGGAGTACGGCGCCTACCTGGAAGCCCGGAATCGCCACTATGAGAGACTGTCCTCAACAGCCTTCTCGATTCTGAAAGACGTTCCCTACATAGTGGTGAACCGCACCAACGGCGCCTTCTACATGACCGTCGTTTTCAACGAGGCCGTGCTCAACAGCAGGCAGAATCTTGCCGTTGACGAGCCGGCAATCCGGGATTACGCGGAATCGATCATGAGTGACAAAATGGAATACGACAAGCGCTTCGTGTACTATCTCCTGGCCGCGACGGGTATCTGTCTCGTGCCGCTTACGTCATTCTTCACGTCCCTTCCCGGGTTCAGACTGACGCTCCTTGAGAAGGATGAGGGGCGCTTTGAGGAGACGGTGCAGACAATCGCTTCAAAGATCGTGGAATACGTCGAGTCATCACGCTAGTCCCGTGTAAAAACGAATTCCTCCGACCACCCTCTCCCACGGGGAGTTCCGGATTCCACTGTTCCGGGAAACAGCAAATCAAGACACGGTACGAGTCCCGCAGCCATGGTGAGGCCGTGATGCCACGGGATTCTCTTTTATTTTGCTTTTGATGTCGTTCTCAACAGGGTGTCGGCCCTGCGGACGGCGTCGACGCCGTCTCTGGCGTAGTGGGCCCCGATTGAGGATGCCCATGAAGATGTCACCACGGCACCTCCCACCATGATGGGGCAGGTAAGTCCTTCAGAGCGCGCCTTGAGTATGGTTTTCTCCATTGAAACCATGGTGGTCGTCATGAGGGCCGAAAGGCCTATGAGGTCGGCCCGGACACGGCGTGCTTCTCCGATGATCCGTTCGGCGGGCACGTCCTTGCCCAGGTCGATGATGGTGTATCCCTGGTTTTTGAGCATGAGGATAACGATGTTTTTCCCGATATCGTGAATGTCACCCTCCACGGTGGCCATGACGATCGTTCCCGGTGCCGCTGATTTTTTCCGGTCCTTTTTCAGCAGCGGTTCCAGGTATGCCACTCCCCGTTGCATCGTTTCGGCGGCGGCGACCAGTTGGGGGAGAAAGAGTTCTTTCCGTTCGTACCCGATTCCCACGTCGGATATAGTGGGGATGAGCATGCCCGACAGAATGTCCTCGGGATGGATGCCGTTGTCGAGGGCCGCCTTCAGCAATGCTTCGATGCTCTCGCGGGACCCCTCCCTGACGGCCCGTGCTATTTTTTCTTCCAGGGGAAGCCGGTTCTCCCCGGACCTGTCGCGTCTCTTTTCCGTCGTCCCTTCGGCGAATCGTCCGCAGAAGGCCGCTCCGTCCCGATCCCGGCCGGTAAGAACGTCACCGCCTGCCTTTACGTGCATGAGTTCTTCCTGCGCCGGGTTTGCGATGGCCATGGTCAATCCCCGGGATTGGGCCATGGCGAGAAAAGCGGCGTTGAGCCACTTTCGTGCGGGCAGTCCGTGGGACACATTGGTCAGTCCCAGTATCGTCGGGCATTTGAAGGAGCGGGTCGCCCATTCGACGGTTGCAAGGGTTTCAAGGGGTGCCGCGGCGTCCGTGGACACGGTCATGACGAGCCCGTCGATGACGATGTCCGCCTTTGTGAATCCCCTGCGCCGCGCCTCTCGATAGACAGATCGTATGATGTCCTTGCGTTCCCCGGCGTTTCCGGGAACACCACCTTCGGCCAGGGGGAGCAGAATGAACATGGCACCGTAGCGGGCCGCGAGGGAAAGCATGACTTCCAGTTGTGAGGACTCGCCGGAAATGGAATTGATGAGGGCCCGGCCCGGATAGATCCGCAGCCCGGCTTCAATGACCGCCGGATCGGGCGAATCGATCACGAGCGGAAGCGTGGCGGTCGCTGACAGGGCTTTCAGGGCCGATACCATCATGGCGGGTTCGTCCACGCCGGGAGCGCCCACATTGACGTCAAGGAGGTCGGCCCCCTGGTCTTCCTGGTCCCGGCCCAGACGCTCGATAATCGTTGTCCGGCCCCGGCGGAGTTCTTCCTGGAGGGCCGGCCTGCCCGTGGGGTTGATTCCCTCTCCCACAATCAGGAGAGGGTTCCCCTGCTCGATGAAGAGGGCCTTCCGGCATGAACTGAGGGCGCTTACCCGGTGCGGGAGCCGTCCCTCCGGCCGCAGACCCTGAAGGGAATCTTTCAATTCTCTGATATGCTCCGGAGTCGTTCCGCAGCATCCGCCCAGGAATGCGACGCCGAGAGCCAGGAATGACCGGGCGTGGGAGGCGAAGTCACGGGGTGTCATGGAAAAGACAGTCTCCCCGTCCCTCATCTGGGGCATGCCGGCGTTCGGCTTCGCGACCAGGGGTACGGCGCGCACGGGGCTCATGGCCCCGATGAGGCGGACCATTTCGGCCGGTCCCGATGAGCAGTTGCAGCCCACGGCATCCGCGCCGAGGCTCTGGAGCGTGACAAGCGCAGCGGCAGGATCTGTTCCGGTGAGTGTCCGTCCCCCCTCCTCGAAAGTCATGGTCACCAGAGTGAACAGGTCCGCCGCTTCCCGTGCCGCCAGCAGTGCCGCCCGGGCCTCCTGGATATCGATCATCGTTTCGATGACAAGCAAGTCGACCCCGCCGTCGACGAGACCCCGAATCTGCTCGGTGAAAACGGCCACGGCTTCCTCGAAGGCAAGGTCTCCAAAGGGCTCCACGAAACGCCCGGTGCTCCCGATGTCCCCGGCAACAAGCCCCTTCCTTCCCGCCGCCCGGCGGGCGATTCGGGCCAAATCCCGGTTCATCCCGTATACGTCGGACCGGTTGTATTGGGCCAGCTTGAAACGGTTGGCGCCGAAGGTGCAGGTGTAGATGATGTCGGCGCCGGCCTTCAGGTAGCCCTCATGAATGTCGCGGATTACGTCGGGGTTGTCGAGGCACCAGACCTCCGGGCAGACTCCCGGAGGCATTCCCCGCTTCTGCAGTTCCGTACCTGTCGCCCCGTCAAGAACGATACAGCGGTCTTTCAGAATTGCGTGGATCCTATGGTTTGCTTTCAGTGTCACAAGATCTCCCGGGTTTTCGTTTTTATAGTGTTCGAATGCCCGTAATTGCCGTTACGGATTTTTCCGGAATGAGCAGGGCCTGCTCATTGATCGTAACGTCCAGCCGCGCGAGATCGAGCATCTCGTAGATCATATGCTGGTGTTCCAGCGCGAAATCACCGTATCCCGCCGAGTAGCGCCGTTTTAAAAGCCCTTTTCTCTCCCTTCGGAGCAGACCCGCGTAGTAGCGCGTTATCCAGTCAAGAGAAGCGTCCACCATTTCACTTGCCGCGGCATCGACAATGACCGCCTCCGTCAGGTTGTCCCGGGCGGTGTCGGAGGCGATGGCCTCCATGACGGTCCCGCCCCCGGTGGCACCCATGACGAGACATTCGTCGCAGCCCTCAAGAAAAACGGCTAACCGGGAGCTTCTGAAGCGCGCGCCGCCTGCAAGAACCACGGTTTTTTCATCCCGATCCTCAATGGCCGCGCGCAGGGCCGCCCCTTTCAGGCGGACCAGGGAACGGGCATGATCGATGACTCTGTCGACGGTCCGCTTTTCCTCGGAAGACAGAACGGTCGTGCTTTTTCGGTACCCCAGGCGCCGATAGATGCTTTCGCGGGGCGTTTCAATGGTGATTGTCTCGAAAAATTTGATCGGTTCAGCCATACTCAAAGCGTCTTTCCACACGTTTCCCCGAGCAGGAAGGAACGCCTGTTCAGGAAAGCGCGGAGGCCAGGATCCGCAGGCCCGCCGTGCTGTCGTCTCCCAGGTGGATTACCGCCACCGGTTGCCCCGCGTTCAAGAGAGCCTCCCGATCCCCCCGGGCCTGGGCCGCCTTGAGAACTCCGAAGGACAGTGAAGACGCGGATTTCCCCACCTTGTCCGGGATGGGGACGTCATGGGCGTCGTTGGCCGTCAGCTGTATGAAGCGCGCCGCTCCCCCGCCCTTGTGCATCTGGCCGGTGGAGTGAAGATAACGGGGGCCGTAGCCGGCCGTGGTAGCCCGGCCGGTGCGGCGCAGGATAGCCTCCCGCAGCTTCGGAAGGGCCCGGTCCGTATCGGTCTTGGGTTGGAAGTACGCCTGGAGTGCTATGTAGGAGCATGGTTCGGCGCCGTCCACAAAGGACCTGAAGGCATCGGAGAGGGTTTTTCCATGGGCGTCTCCGAAAAACAAAAGCTCGCCGTCGGTTCGTGAAGGTGCTTCTTCCGAAACCCGTCCCGTTTTCACGAATTCCTCAACCATGTTCCTGGTGAGGGCTTTCGATGATTCAACATCGGGCTGATCAAAGGGGTTCACGGAAAGAATGAAGCCCGCCACCGCCGTCGCGGCCTGCCACAGAAAAAACAGTCCCCCCAGCTCGTACAGATCCTCCATTTCGAGGACAATCACGGGGAAGCCGGCCGCCTCCAGGGACTTGAGGCGGTCATCCAGTGACGTATCCCACCTGAGACGCAGGCAGACAAAGTAACGATCGGGACCGTAAGCATCCTCTCCGGCCGGGGGTTCATGCACCACCGGTACGATACCCCGTCCTTCCTTGCCGAGACTTTCCGCGATCAGCTGTTCAATCCAGTCGGCACATGCCTTTATTTGAGGGGACAGGAGAAGCGTCAGCTTGTCGACGCCCTCCATTGCCAGGGTTCCCATGAGAAGTCCCAGAAGGGCTGCGGGGTTCCGGCTTTCCGACAGGTCGTCGGCGGCGAAACGTTTCGCCGCCGCTTCTCCCCGCAGCAGCAGGTAAGAAATGTCGATGCCGCAGAGAGCGGCGGGCACCAGACCGAAAAAAGACAGTGCCGAGTAGCGTCCCCCGATGTTGGGATCATTCAGAAAAATGTCACGGAAAGAACACTGTTCGGCCGTGTCTACCAGCGGTGTCCCCGGGTCGGTAATGGCTGTGAAGTGGGAACCGGGCGTCTTGAATTCCGTCTGTTCAGAAAAAAGATTGTAAAAGAACCTGAACAGGGAAAGGGTTTCGGTGGTTGTGCCCGACTTGGTGGCGACAAGCGCCATGGTCCGGGCCGGGGGCATGTGTGCTGTACGGTAGAGAATAGCCCCCGGATCCGTACTGTCCAGTATCGAGAGATCGAGATAATCGTGACGGAAACTGAACGTCTTCCGCAAAACCTCCGGGGCGCAGCTCGATCCACCCATTCCCAGGAGGATGGCCTCAGTAAAGCCGTCATGCCTGCAGGCGTCGGTAAAGCGCTTTATCCGGGGCACATGGACGGCCATGGAGCGGTGCGCGTCGAGCCATCCCAGGCGGTTCGCTATTTCCGGGGGATCAGCCTTCCAGACGGTGTGATCCTTCTGAAGGATGCGGCTGATAACGGTTTCTTTGTGAAGCCGGCTCCGGTTATCATCGATCACCTGCCTGAAACCGTCGAAGCCGGACAGGCGCATCGTCGTTTTCATGATCCCGGGATTCCTTTCTTCTCGAGCAGGGTTTTCGCTGCTTCCAGCGTTTTCCGAACGGTGATGCCGAACTTCTCGTAGAGGATTCCGGCCGGGGCGCTGGCGCCGAAATCCGTCATCCCTATGGCGATTCCTTCATGCCCGAGGTAGTGTTCCCATCCGATGACGGAACCGGCCTCGACGGATACCCTCGATCGTACCGCGGGCGGAAGAACCCGGTCCCGATAGTCCCGGGGCTGACTGTCAAAAATATCCCAACTGGGCATGCTCACCACCCGGACGGCATGGCCTTCCTTCCCAAGTTCCTCGCCGGCGGCCAGGGCGATCGCGCACTCCGATCCCGTTCCGATAATGATAATATCCGGGAGTTTTCCTGACGATTCCCACAGAATATAGCCTCCCCGCCGGACACCGTCGGCAGCTCCCAGGCGTTCACGATCCAGGACCGGCAGTCCCTGCCGGGACAGCACAAGGGCCGTCGGGCCCTGTGTTCTGGTCAGGGCAAGCCGCCATGCTTCAGACACTTCCGCGGCATCGGCCGGGCGCAGGACCGAAAGGTTGGGCATGCACCGCAGGCTCATGAGCTGCTCCACGGGCTGGTGGGTCGGTCCGTCCTCACCCACGCCGATGCTGTCGTGGGAAAAGACGTAAATAACCCGGATTCCCATCATGGCGGCCAAGCGCATGGAAGGCCGCATGTAGTCGGAAAAGGTGAAGAACGTGCCCGTGTAGGGGATGATGCCGCCGTGAAGAGCCAGGCCCGAGGCAATGGCCCCCATGGCGTGTTCTCGGACGCCGAAATGGATGTTTCTTCCTCCATACCCCCAGGGACCTCCTGCGGATCCCTGGACACCGTTGGCGGGAAAAGCTTCCGGGGACTGGAAATCTCCCGCTCCCTTGACCCAGGCAAGGGTCGACGGGTTCAGGTCCGCCGTGCCGCCCACCAGCTCGGGAAGCAGAGCCCCCACACGCTGCATGACATTCTCCGATGCTTTCCGTGTCGCCATGCTCGTGCCGCGGTTTTCGGAGAAGGACGGCAGGGTCGCTTCCCAGCCCTCGGGGAGACATCCGCCCATGATCCGTTCAAATTCGGCCGCGTCTTCAGGGAAAGCCTTCCGGTACCGATCGAGAAGATTCCGCCATTCAGACTCCCGCTCTGCTCCCTGCTGACGGAACGCGGCCGCGAGGGCCTGAACAGCTGGAGGAACAAAAAATTCGGGTGCCGGGGGCCAGCCGAGATGCCGTTTCGCCGCCTCCGCTTCATCCCTTCCCAGAGGGGACCCATGGACTGCGGAAGTACCTTGTTTTTTTGGAGATCCATATCCGATGATTGTCCGGACCGCTATCAGGGACGGGCGGGATTCCTCCGAACGCGCCTCGACCAGGGCCTGGTCGATGGCCGGAAGATTGTTTCCGTCGGCCACGTGTTGCACGTGCCATCCGGCGGCCTCGAAGCCCTTTCCGACGTCTTCTGTAAAAGAGAGCGATGTCGTCCCGGCCAGTGATATCTTGTTGTCGTCGTAGAGCAGAATGAGTTTGCCCAAACGCAGGTGTCCCGCCAGGGAACAGGCCTCCCGGGCGACGCCTTCCATGAGATCGCCGTCTCCGGCGAGAACATAGGTGTGGTGGTTAATCAGCGGATAGCCGGGCCTGTTGAATCGTGCCGCCAGAAAGGACTCGGCGATGGCCATGCCCACGGCATTGGCGATTCCCTGACCCAGCGGTCCGGACGTGACTTCCACTCCGGGGGCGCAACCATACTCCGGATGTCCCGGTGCAGGGCTTTTCCAGGTCCGGAAATTCTTTATGTCGTCCAGAGAAAGGTCATAGCCCGTGAGGTGGAGCAGGCCGTAGAGAAGCATTGACCCGTGCCCCGCTGAGAGAACGAAGCGGTCACGATCGTGCCAGCCGGGGTTCGAGGGGTTGTGCCGGAGATGGTTGAGCCAGAGCGTCGCCGCGAGCGGGGCGCTTCCCATGGGAAGTCCCGGATGTCCCGAGTTGGCTTTCTCGATTGCGTCGACGGCGAGAAAACGCAGGGTGTTGATGATGTCGTTCATCAGTGCGGGGTCATGGCTTTTCATGCATCTCCTCCATGGATGTTCGTGCGGTCGTAGGGTGTAATCGTTCCTCAGTGCCTCGCCGGCGGGCATTATGTTGTGTTCCGGCCGCCAGTCAGGGGATTAGAGCAGGGATCGGTTCATTTGGCAACATCTTTTCCGGTTTAGGTAATGTATCATATCTTGTGTCACTGACGAGCAAGGGGTACCACCGATGATATTCCAAAACTCCAAAGGAGGTACCCCCATGACTAAAGCAATAGTCGTACGTAGTCTCTCACAGGCGTATAAGGTAATCAAGGAAATGAATCTTTCGCAGGACTGGGAATCTGATTATCGGGCTGCCGGTCGCCAGGCACTGGTTGCTGTTTTACGAGACCGCATGGATGATTCGAGGGATCAGTATCTTGCCCGGATGGGTCGTTCCCTGTCTGATCGCCGGAATGGTTCCTTTTCCCGTCATTTATTGACGGAGTTGGGTGATATCGAGATTGCTGTTCCCCGTACGCGTAGATGGAGTGCTCTTGAGGTGATTCGTGCCTATAGTCGGCGGGTTGCCTCTGTTGACCGGATCATTCTGTCTTGTTTTGTTCTTGGTCTTTCCACCCGCAAGGTTTCCCAGGCCCTGCTGCCGATCCTGGGAGAATCGGTGAGTGCCGCCACCGTCAGCAGAGTAGCCCGGATTCTGGATTCGGTCGTTGCCGCCTTTCACCGGCGTCCCCTGCAGAAGAAGTATCGATTCCTTGTTTATGATGGTGTGGTGCTGAAGCGCAAGACTGGCGCCGGTGTGGTGAAACGAACAGCCTGGTTGCCTTGGGCATCACCTTCGAAGGAACGAAGGAGGTTATCGACTTCCGGATGGCCCGGTCGGCACTCAAAACGTTTGCCCATACCTGGGGAGCACCCTATCCGAAAGCCGCAGCGGCATTACAACAAAACGAGGAGGAACTGCTTGTGTTCATGCGCATTGCCGAGCGATCTGTCCGGCCGACGATACGAACCACCAATGCCATCGAACGACGGTTCCGGGAAGTCAAACGGAGGACCAGACCCATGGGAGTGTTCGCCGATACAACCAGCATGGAACGAATCCTCTACGCCGTGTTCGCCCATGAAAACATGAAACAACAAACAGGTACACCCTTTCTTACAGAGGTGACACAAAACTCTTGACGTTACCAATTGTAGATGCTATTTTACATGCCCACTTCCACGAAATCATCCGCTGGTCTTCTTGATTGTTTTGTCTGTCGTTGTATGTAAGGAGGCGTTATGAAATTGCCTGCTATCGGTATCGCTCTAATTCTTTTAGTCGTTATCGCCGCTACTCCAGCCTACCCCAATACGATCAGGTGCGGTAGTAACACAGTCACTGTTAGGGCGAGCAAGGGGGAAGTCATTGATAAGTGCGGCGAGCCACTTTATTCTTCTTATAACGTGTGGACCTATATTATTGGCGGTCGGTATCGTCATTTTCATTTCAGCGGGAACTTTCTTATAAAAATCGAAGATGGTGAGCGGGCACGTTAAATTGTTACATCTAGCTCTCTCTTGATGGGCATTTGCTGATTTTTCGCGCTATGTGAGGGCGGAGAATGAAAAATAGCCTGCATCGTTGCTTGTATTCCTGTCATGGTTTTCAGTAAGCGGGGGGTTTCCTACAAGCAATAATTCTGTCATCCCTGATCAAAAATCCTGCCTTTATCCGCACAAAAACACCCTTTTACCGGACGATCTCGCTCAATGAATGCTATGAGTCGCTCATTACCCCGGATGCTGTCAGAGCAAGAGATATCCGGAGAATTGCTGATTATAGGAATGGCGGTGTCGAGGTCCTTTACGACAGATTTGCGAACGGGGAGGAATAAAAGGGGTTTAATTTTTTCAATTTGAGCCCAGAGATCTTCATAGGTAACATGAAACTCTAAACTCCTCGTGTGTTCTTCTCAATCTTATCGAGATAAATTAAAATATTTGCGAATATTACAGCCATTATAGCTCCGGATATTCCTGAAGAGAGCCAAATTATTGATGGCATGTATGCTATCGCTAGCCACTCGCTTTCTTGCATAATCAGTTCGTAGCCGCGTTGAGGAGGTTCAGGCCACAGATAGAAAAACATTATAAATCCTGTTATTACAGCTATGACTGCAAAAAAGTACAAAAAAATTGCCAAAGCGGGAGTTTCGAACATTGGGATTGGCGAATGGTTCGTAACGGTATCGAATGTTTTATTTTTATTAAGACTTTGTTCGGGTAGGCTGAAGAGGTCTATGCATTGAACTATTGGTTCTCCCTTCTCCATACCTTCTTTCCATACTAGCGTGTTGAAGTCGACATGGCCCTCAAGAAATGCTTTCTTCAGTGTATCGATGGTAACAGGCCCCTTGCGCCCCAGAGATGTTTCGAAATACCATTCTTCTTTCTTGTCCTGAAATTCCATTGTCGCCTCCTTGCAGCATTATATGTGAGCATAGGTACAGACATGGATCTTAAAGTTTTAAATATATGATGTATCCCCCTGTGTCAGGATAGTTGTCGCATGATCTAAACCTCTCTATAATGGAGTTTCCTTGGGGGCGGAGGAGGATCGGATCATGCAATATTCCAAAGAGCGTAAAGAAGCTGTTCTGAAAAAAATGATGGCACCGCACAACCGGCCAGCTTGCGTAACGTCAGCGTTGGGTGTGTCCGGTTAAGGATTTTCAGTGCCTGTGACAACCAGGCATGAGCACTCTGTTGGCTTGCCTGATTACCAATGACTCGCCACAGAAATCGCAGGATCATCCTGTCTGGTTTAACCATATTTTCCTCCCCTGCGAGCATAAAGAAGTACTTCAGTGATGTCCCGTACGTCTGACCTGGAATGTCGCAGATGTCTGACTCGAATTGTGTATTTGGGATGACCGTTGGTATGTCCTGAAAATAGTTTACATTGTGGCGCACTAGAACTCGGGTAAACCTATGTACGGCTTCAGCCTTGAGTATCCCGTTCTTGGTGGATGTCCTTTGACGGTTGTCGAATACTTCAGTTGCAATCTGCCGGTAATCATCGTAGCCGGATAGGAATTCTTCGAACTGGCGAACTGAATATTGTTCCGCAGTGCCGGGATAAGGCGAACCGTGTTGCCTCAATCGCTGCAATCCCGTAACATGACAGAAGTGTATCACGGCGTTTCTCGTCGAGCTGTACCTAGCGGCGAGGGAGTAAACAGCATCGATGATGCAAAAAGGCAGACTGTGATAGTAGTATTCCTCGCTCAGTTCTGCATCTCGCAGGTGCAAATGGGCATTACAGTATTGGGCTATTCTCTCAGGCATCCTTTATTTTCCATCAGCGAACGAAGAATTCAGCCACCGGGCGGCACCAAAGATAAGCACCCGAGGCCTCTTCGGAAATTGACCACCCATATTGCTCGGTCGGCTGGAATGACTGGTTCTGCATCATTTTTCTGTTTCTTGATTACTATGTGGAAGTGTCCCATTCCTGACGCGGCTTTCGTATGACCCCTCCTCCTTGCATCGATTAATGATTATCGTCTCTTCAATTGATTCTCCCATTGTCTAGTAAAGAAATCCGCCTTCCGCAAAGTAGGTGAAAACACGCTGGTAAAAGCGACCTTCGAAACCGTATTGACGGATGTGAAGAACCAGGGCTTCAAATAGCGCTTTGTCGACCCGGTCTCGAACAATGTATTCGTGGGGCCATTCCGGCATGGTCTTGGCGAAAGTCCACTTCGAAGAGGCGACGAACTCCTGCAAATAGTCGGGCAACTACACATCATCAGGTGCAACTCGTTTCGATTTCAGCACCTTCACGGTCTCGGCAACCCCTCTGAAACGATCCATCACCTTTTTGACCACTTGGTCTTTGTCTTCGCCACAGGCAACGTCAATGGCGACCGCCAATTCATCATTGCGAAAGGCAGTAAAGACATTCTCTCTTGTAGCCCACGGTTCGAGTAAGGGCCGCACCTCACGAGCGCAACCCCAGTCCCCGTGGAATAGTAGCCAAAGTGGGCTAATGCCGTGCTTTTTCCAATAACCAAAATGAATTCCAAATTATACGCCGACATGACCACCGTCGCATCCAAATCTCGCATAACGCCCTATCCGCTCCCAATTTGCCTGCGGTCGGAGACCGTTTACGGTAAGAAGTCCTTGATTGACAGCCAAGTCAATTGAAGTCTGCACAACGGTGTATAGCTGAAGAATAAGCGCAGGGGTGCGTTGGTCAGATACCTCCGCTGACGACACCGGTATAAAGGCGTCACTGTCAGCCGCTTCGCAGAGTGCGCGCAACTGGAGGAGGTCATTTCTCGCAGCCTTATCATCGGCAACTCTTGGTTCCAAGGCATCAAGTAACGCTCTCCAAGACGTAAGCGCGAGTATTGGACCAGCACTGGTCGAAACGATGCGAAAAATACCAACAGTTGCGCCCTTTGTAGCTGACATCTCATTTTCGATCAGTCTTTGATGCAATTCACGCCACAACGTCTCCTTGCGGTCCTCAGGACCAACAAATAAGAGGGTTGTCGGTTGAGGGTATTCGGCCAGTATACGAAGGTAAGATACGGGTTGATTCTCTGTGAGACCCGCCCAAAACTTGTTTTCGACAAGAATATGTATTCGTCCTTCATCCTCACAGCCCTGCATGTCAGGGCGATTATCACCGTCAGCCTGCTGGGTTTGAAACCACAAGTGTGGCATGTGTGGGTCAATTCCACGAAGAAGCTTCATCATGCCATAGTGAGCAGCGTCGTACGATCGAAGGATGAAGGCAAGCGCCTCCATAGCTATATTCTCATTTTCTTGGGAAAGTCTCTTTTGAATAATATGACTGAATACTGTTTCCATTCCTTATTCCTTTGTGCAGAACGCTGGCCATGAGCCGCGCCGCCACAACGCTTTACGGAAAAACGACCGATGACATTCGGCGTCGGTCTCGATGGCATTGTTGTACGCTGCATTTATTAAAAATATTTACCTATTTACATGAAGTTGTGATACAGTCTTGGACCGTAAACCCCTCTTTGAGTTGACCTCTTAGAAACATATCAAGGCACGCATCTTCACAACTCTGTTCACTTTCTAAAGCAGACCTTTTCCCCAGCAGACCGCTAATTTCATGAATAGGCAAACAAAAACGATATTCTTCCTTCGCCTCCATTGTAAACTGACACTGCCATGCCCGCCCGTCATCTTGGTCTATCAGGATGAAATTCCACATATTATCTGTAGAATAAAGAGTGAATTTGCCATTCTTTGAAGAATTCTTCGTCGCAAATGGTTTGTCGTTGATCGGTATTTTTAAACGGGCACCTTTCTCTTTGTCTGTCGTATAGGTGACATGCCAAAGCCTGCCATCGCTGGTATCTAATAAGAGATATGACCACATGTTATCAGTTCTAAATAAGCGAAAGCGAACATCAAGCCTTTGTAGCGGGTCTGACTGAAATTTGATTTTGTCCGCCGCTTCAGCAAAACTGGGTAATAGGAAACAAAGAGATAAGAAAGGAATAAACAAAAACTTTACGTGAAGTTTCATGGATCCCTCCCGTCAAGCCTCAATATTGAGGATCATTTAGAGACAAATTTCCGTCTAGCCTTCTTTCGTATCGCTTCAATCTCCTTCATAAGTCGATCACATTCATACTCTATCTCGTGCAACGATACACACCGAGGACTAATGCATATCATGTCTTTTTCATCCACTGAGTAGGTCTTCACATAAATTTCTGCAATCGGAGCAGCCGGGATACCCTCTCTTTTCGGGTCGAAGAAGCGCAGATCAAGATTGTAAGTCGCCATAAGCCCTCCTATAAATTTAGATTAATTTTGCGTACAACGTTTAAATCAGCGGCGCGACCCTTTGTGTCCGCTGAATTTGATGGTTAGCGGCTTTTCACATCGATACTCCAAGGAAATCATGTACGCTTGTTTTCCATTCCTCTTTGACTTGATGCGTTTGACAATATTCTCTCAGGTGCATTGATAGCATCAAGGAATCCGGCGAATGCAAATCTGATTTTTTGGCAATATCCTTGGCCAGTTCATCTTTCGAGTGAATCCAATCAACCAAAAGGATACCCTGCGCCGGAACTTCATGAACAATGAGTCCTTCAGGAATTCTTTCCCGATTTTCGATGGCCAGGGCCAGCAGCGGGCCACTCGGGCATTTCTTGGCAACAGAAATAGCGCGAATTAGTGCCGTCCCCATTACTGGGAAAAGAGTCATGATTCCTCTGCCAAGACGTATTCTTTTGTCGGGATCTGTTGCGTCTCTTACGGATAAAGGATAGCAAGATAAAATATCCGCAAAATCACCGCCTGAAATGGTAGCCTTGGCATAATGGCCAGAATGTGCAACATGTCGAAGCAAGGATATGGCTATTGATAAAGGTCTTAAAAAAGTTTCTTCCGGGAAATCGCTGACTATAACGAAACCATCGCCAATTTGATGAGCAAAAATTCTATCAGGGGATTCAGGATAGTGTTGAGTACCAATCCGGAAGATTCCCTCCATAAGTTCGCCGAGTGACAACAGGACAAGATTTTCCTTGCCGTAAAAATGCCCAAAGCCTTCTAAATCAATATTAATGGCCCATCGACCGACGGGCTTTTCGTTTAATCTTTTCATTTTATTATCATGCTTCTATTGATAACGGAGCCGCCAAAAAGTCCATATTGCCCTGCGGTGACCATAGCACCTGTATCGCCACTTTTTTCGAGGACTTCGTAGCCTTTGGCTCCACAAAGCTCTCCGGCTTTTTCATAGCACATGCCCCAGTTTAAGGCGCTACCGGAACAGTTTATGCTGTATCCTTCCCTGCCGTCAGAGGTGTACGTTTTTTGCTAGTTGCGCAGCCACTCACAAAGGCAACAATCACCAGAAACAATATCGCTATTCTCATATTCTCTTCCCCTCTTCGTTTTTTACCGCTAACACCTTGATAAGCGGTGCGGTTTTTCTGCATCCGCTTTATTAAATTGTTCGCAGTTCTATTACTTAAAAATGCTGGTTCTTGACTTCATGCATAAATTCATTGATAAATTCCCCAAATGCACCAATAGAAATTGTTGATCGAAACGGATCTTTCCCATCTTTTTTCTGGTCACAAAGTTCAATTTGGTCGCCATTTAACATGAAGCGTCCGTGTGTTAATCCATTCCTTATGCGACTGCAAAATCGTTTTTTCTGTACTTGATGTACCTTCATGAACGACGAATTTACCGGTGTTTATTTGACTGAAGTCGATTGCATCGAATTCAGTTTGCTGTGGATAAACAAACAGAATGTAGCTGGCCATCAAAAGAGTTCCTATATTCAATGGCAACACATTGCTGAACTTCTTTTTGAACTCTTCAATGACATCTTTCATCAGTTTGTCCTGATGCTCGGGCTCCATGCTCCACTCACACCATAATAAAGATATGTTCCCCTGAACTATTAGATTCCAATCTGTTTTTGTCATCTTTATTTCTCTTGCGAACCAATGTTTAGACGGTTTCTTTATAAGACGCCGCGCTTGTCCGATCGCGGCATATACCCCGGATGCCGATCGACGATACTTCCGTTCTTCGACTGTAGTGGCGTGCCCTCAATGCCTGACGCATGCGATCGAGCAGCCTGGGCTGTCGCCGGCGCGTTGCATCATTCTCCACGGCAGCCGAATGTAGGACATACTTCTTTTTTTCAAGTACCTTTCCCACGGCAGACCAGTCCTCTCTCTCGGAGCGTGTCTCTGCAGTCATGGGTCGGTAGCTGATACTGTATGCGCTCGGCGCAGCTTGATGTGTCTGTGGTTGTATCGCCGTCGCCGTTGTCGTTATCGGTTTTGGCAAGAATGCGAGTTTTTTGCAGATTCAGACAAATCTATGGCAAAAGAGGAAAGGAATTGCAAGGTGTTTTTAAAATATTGGAGGATGAGACATCGCTCGAACAGTTCAAACCGCATTCAGTGGCCTTGCCCGAATGCTCATGGTGCAGCTTTGTCTTTGAAAGTGGCATGGGACAGATGACGAAGAAAATCTCACTTTCAAGACGGACTCAATAGAAAGAGCCAGCTCGGACTTTTATGATCGCCCTGACAACCCGATTCGCTTTGTTTCACCTCTCATTCCATTATGTCAAAATGGCATTAATACAAGGCCAATTGGTTAGTTTGCGGTTACACGGGCCATAGTATGAAAAAAGGGTTACATCGCAAGTTACGTAACCCCTTGATATCTGGAGCCGATGAACGGAATCGAACCGTTGACCTACTGATTACGAATCAGTTGCTCTGCCGGCTGAGCTACATCGGCTTTTTCTGTGTGGTGGCAGGATTCTTTATCGCAAGGCGGGTTCGTTGTCAAGTTTAATCAGCGGGGATGATCTTCTATCCCGTTGCTTTCCCTTGACTTTGAATGCTCCTTTGATACTATTTCCTATCTTCCAAAAAGGAACGGTGTTCGTGAATAACCCGATGCAGAGGCTGTTTGCCGCGTCTCCTTTCAAAATTGCCATCCTTGTCATCGTCGGAATGGTTCTTTTTTACTTCCTGAAAGTTCCCTTTCTCACGTTCATGGAACTCAAGACCCTTGACCTGCGGTTTGTCTCCCGGGGCGTTGCAGTTCCCGGTGAAGAAACGGTGATTGCCGCCATCGATGAGAAGAGCTTGTCCGAGCTGGGACGATGGCCCTGGAGGCGGACGGTCATAGCGGATCTTATTGGACGCCTGGACGAATACGGGGCGAAGGCCATCGGTTTCGATATTGTTTTCGCCGAACCCGACGAGCACGGGAGCATCGATGCGCTGGAAGCAGTGGCCAGGGAAATCGAGAGCATGGGCCTCGATGATCACCCTGTTGCCAGGGTCCTGGAAAAACGCATCGAGGCTGCCGACACGGATACGGTTCTGGCACGGGCCATTGAACAGGCCATGAAGGTGACGCTGGGATACTTTTTCTACACGAGCGAACAGGAGGCGGCTCACCTTTCCGCCGAGGCCGTGCGGGCGGGAGCGGAGAACCTCATGGGGTCCCAGTACCAGGCGGTACGGTACACGGGCACCCCGCGGCGTTCCTTTATGATCGAAGCCTTCGCGGCGGCGACGAATATCCCGGTCCTTTCGGAGGTTGCTGAAACCTCGGGGTTTTTCAACGCCCTCCCCGACCCGGACGGAACGAACCGCTGGTCTCCCCTGGCCATCGGCTACGATGACGCCATGTACCCCTCTCTCGCTCTTGCCACGCTGATGGTGTACCGGGACTGGCCGCTGTCGGCCATGATCATCTCCGACGCGGGGGTGGACCGGATTGTTTTTGACGAGACGATCATTCCCGTTGACGGCGCCGGTAGAATGCTCATCAATTACCGGGGGCCCGGGGGAACATTTCCCCACTATTCGATCAGTGATATTGTCGCGGGGCGCCTGGATCCGGAGCTGTTCAGGGACAGGATCGTCCTGGTGGGGGCAACGGCCACGGGAATCTACGACCTCCGGGTCACGCCCTTCAGCACCGTCTATCCCGGTATCGAGATCCATGCCACCGTCATCGACAACATTCTTCACGAAGACTTCCTGAAACGGCCCGACTGGACCTTTATCGCCGATCTGCTGGCGGTCCTTCTCCTCGGGCTTCTCATGGTCCCCGTTCTTTCGAGAATGAAGGCTCTCTACGGGTTTATTTTTTCTGTCCTGCTTGCCGCGGCCTGGATCATTGTAAACTATTATCTCTTTGCCCGGTACAATCTCTGGATCAACATGGTATACCCCGTGGTGACCATCCTGCTTATCTACGTGGGGGTTACGCTGTACCGCTACATCAGCGAGGAGCGGGAGAAGAAGAAAATCCGCGGTGCCTTCCAGTATTATCTGACGGGTTCCGTCATTGAGGAGATGCTGAAGAACCCCGACAAGCTTAAGCTTGGGGGAGACAAGAAAGACCTGACGGTGCTCTTTTCCGATATCAGGGGATTTACGTCCATATCGGAAATGCTTCCGCCGGAAGAGCTGGTACATCTTCTCAACGAGTACCTGACGGCCATGACCGGGAAAGTCTTTCACCATGAGGGCCTGCTTGACAAGTACATGGGAGATGCCATCATGGCCGTTTACGGGGCGCCGCTTGAACAGCCCGATCACGCTCTGCGGGCCTGTCTCACGGCGCTGGACATGATGGACGAGATGAAAGTGCTCCAGGCAAAGTGGACCGTCGAAGGAAAGCCTTCCATGGATATAGGCATCGGCATCAATACCGGGGACATGGTGGTCGGCAACATGGGTTCCGACATGCGCTTCGATTATACGGTCATGGGTGACAGCGTGAACCTGGGAGCGCGACTTGAGGGTATCAACAAAGAATACGGGACCAATATCGTCATCAGCGAGTTTACCCATGAGAGGATACAGGACGAACTGCTGTGCCGGGAACTGGACGCCGTGCAGGTGAAAGGGAAAAAGCTTCCCGTCAGGATTTATGAACTGCTGGGCCCCATCGGTGTCGGGGACTATGCCTTCCTTCCCGTTTTTGAAGAGGGGCTGGCCCTGTACCGGCAATGCCGGTGGGATGAGGCGATTGCCTCCTTCGGGAGGGTGCTCGACATGAAACCCGATGATTACCCCTCCCGGATGTACATCACGAGGTGCGAGACCCTGCGGGAGAATCCTCCGGGAGAGGGATGGGATTGCGTCTTTAAAATGACCACCAAGTGACGGTCGGCTGATATGACGAGAAACTACCGGAACTGGGTCGAGATCGACCTTGACAGCTTCAGACACAACTGGAACGAGATACGCCGTCTCGTTGGCGGCGGGGTGCGGGTGATGCAGGTCGTCAAGGCCGATGCCTACGGTCACGGGGCCATCGAGATATCCCGGGCGGCCCTGAAGAACGGCGTATTCTGCCTGGGTGTGGCCAACGCCGACGAGGGGGTTCAGTTGCGGGTGAGCGGAATCAGCGCGCCTATTGTCATCCTGAGTCCCCCCACAAGCTCCGAGGTCGACGAGATCATCAAGTATTCCCTGACACCCTGTGTGTCCGATCCGTCCTTCGCGCGCGAACTTGACCGGCGCTGTGCCGGCAGGAACGGGCGCCTGCCGGTCCACGTGGAAGTGGACACGGGCATGGGGAGGGGGGGGCTGCTCTACCGGGACGCCGTCCGGGCGATCGAAATGATTGCCGGTCTCGAACACGTGGCGATCGAAGGCGTGTTTTCCCACTTTTCCGTCAGCGAGTGCATCGATGACGACTACAATCACCTCCAGGGGAGGCTCTTCCGGGAGCTCCTGGAAGAGCTGGAGAAGCGGGGAATAAACATTCCCCTCAAGCACCTGTCCAACAGCGGCGGCGTCATAAATTTCCCCGAATACCACTTCAACCTGGTCCGTCCCGGCATCATGACCTATGGCATTCATCCCGGCCGGGAAACGAGGTCCAGGGTGAATCTCATTCCCGTCATGACCTTCAAAACGACCATTCTTCTCATGAAAGAGGTGGGCGCCGGGTACAGCATCGGCTATGGTCGCACCTACCGCACGAAAGGACCCGCCCGGATCGCCACGATTCCCGTGGGATACGGCGATGGGTACGGAGCCGTTCTTTCGAACCGGTCCGAGGCGCTGGTGCGGGGACGCCGGGTTCCCGTGGTTGGGCGGATTTCCATGGACATGTGTACCCTTGACGTCACGGATGTTCCCGGCTGCAGCGTCGGTGATGAAGTAGTCCTCCTGGGGAGGCAGGGGTCGGCTTCCCTCCCGGCGAAAGAAATAGCGGAACAGTCAAGTACCATAGGCTACGAGGTTGTCTGCGCCCTGGGGAAGAGGGCCCCCAGGGTGTTTTTGAACAGGGGGGAAGAAAATGCCGTCGAACCCCGTCTGCGCAGAATATTCCTGCCCGAGGAGGAACGATCCATCGCCCGGATCGACGCGATCATACGGAGCTGTTTCCAGGCCCGGGCCTCGAACGTCGAAATGGGAGACGCCATCTACTACGAGATGTTCGAAACGCTCTTCGGCAAGGGAAACCGCCCCCTGGAGCTGCGGACGGGATTCAAGTACCTGGTCAGGATCCGCGCCGATGCCGAAGGCGGGCTGACCGCCGGGAAAAAAGAGCGGGACCATTTCCGTGTGACCACCCGCGTCCGGTACACCAAGATGCTGCGGCATCCGGTGTTTCTCATCGGCTGCGCCCTGAACAACCGGCAGCTCTCGGCGCTGTTCGCCGAGGAACGCTGTGAATACCGGTGGATTCTGCCCTCCAGGCCCGATCATTTCAGCGAGGAAGATTTTATGGTTGACGGCGTTCGGATCGACGGCCGGGAGGTCCCGATTATCAGTAAAGATAACACGAACCGGGGGCTTGAGGTCTGGTGCGGCGGCGAGGGTCTCCGGAGCAGTCTGAACCGCCGGGTGAAGGTCGAAATCGAAGTCAGCACGAAGAAGCTCCGAACGAGCAATACCTTTTCGGTATACCTGGTTTATCCCACCAGAGGACTTGAGATCTGTTTCGACTACACCGGAGCGGGATTGCGCAATGTGCGGGAAGTCGCTTTTTTCGCCGGCAAGCAGACCGATCCGGAAGTGACGGCACGACGGGGCGAATCGGTGACACTGCGGCTCAATGACGATGAATGGGTATTCCCCAACAGTGGCGTAACCTTTTCCTGGGACCTGCAGACCCGGTGAACAGCTCAGCGGTGACGGAGAATCGTTGTGACGGAAAAACATGAAAAGCTTCGGGTCGGGGTGATTTTCGGCGGCATGTCGTCGGAACGCGAGGTGTCGCTCAACAGCGGACGAAACGTGTATGACAACCTTGACCGGGAGCTCTACGAGGCCATCCCCATCTTCATGGACGGCCGGGGGGGGCTCTGGATACTTCCCTGGAAACTCGTTTCCCAGAATACCACCGTTGACATCATGGAGCGGCTTGTCGGAGAAGCCGAGCGCATAGCCTACGAGGATCTGCGGAAAACGATCGACCTGGCCTTCATCGCCCTTCACGGGAAGTACGGCGATGACGGTTGCGTCCAGGGGATGCTGGAACTGCTGGGAATCCCCTATACCGGCTCGGGAGTGCTCGCCTCCGCCCTGGGTATGGACAAGGACCTGCAGCAGAGACTCTTCGTCCGATCCGGCATTGCCGTGCCCCGCAGCTGTGTCATCAGCGAGGACCGGTGGCACCGTGACCCGGGAGGCGTGGAGGAGGAACTCTCATCGGATTTCGGCTTTCCCCTTGTCACGAAACCGACCCGCGAAGGGTCAAGTTTCGGTGTCACCATTGTCCGCGACCGGGAGGGGATTGCGGGCGGCATGGACAGCGCCCTGGTCCTGGACCGGGCCGTGCTGGTGGAGGAGTATCTCGATGGTATCGAATTCTCCTGCATCGTCATTGAAGAAAAAGAAGGTCCCCGTCCGCTTTCGGTGACGGAGATTCAGCCCCGGAGCGCTTTTTTTACCTACGATGACAAGTACATGCCCGGCCAGTGCCGGAAGTTCACGCCTCCCAGGTCGATTCCGCCTGAAGCGGTGGCGGCCATAGAACGGGACGTAGTCCGGGCCTTTGAAACGCTCGGTTTCCGGTGTTACGGAAGAATCGACGGATTCTATCTCAAAAATGGCGACATTTTTATAACCGATCCCAACTCGTCATCAGGCATGGCACCCTCGTCGTTTTTCTTCGAGCAGGCCGCTGAGGCGGGCATGCTGCCCCAGGATATTCTGTCACGGCTGATAGAGATAGCGCTTTCGGTTCATGGGGCCGGGCGGGACCCGCTCCAGATCTGATAAAGGGCTTTACAGGTCCGGAGTTTATCAGTATAAGCCTTCTCATACACACTACAGTTGAGCAGGTGTCTCCTATGTCAGAAACTGGTCGGAATGATTCTCCGCCACGAAAGACCCGCGTGGCTGTCGTTATGGGAGGAATCTCGTCGGAACGGGAAATATCTCTCGAAAGCGGGCGCAACATCTTCGGAAAGCTTCCGAAAGAGCGCTACGAAGCGCTTCCTGTCTTCATGGACCGCCGGGGCGGGCTCTGGCATATCCCCCTGAAGCATCTCATGAGAAACGCCACCGCCGATATCGAGGAGGATCTTGACGGCGGGGCGCGCAGGATTCCCTATGAAGAGCTCAAAAGCATCGTGGACATCGTCTATATCGCCCTGCACGGGAAATACGGCGAAGACGGATGTTTCCAGGGACTCCTCGAGCTCCTGGGGGTTCCCTACGTGGGCTCCGGGGTACTCGGCTCGGCCCTGGCCATGAACAAGTACGTGTCGCGGCAGCTTCTTGCCCATGCGGGGATCGGCGTGCCGAAAACCCTGCGTGTTTCGCGTGAAGACTGGGCCGCCGGCGAGGAGCCGGTCCGGGACGACATAGAAGAGAACATCGGCTATCCCTGCGTGATAAAACCCACCCGCGAGGGATGCAGCACGGCGGTCAGCAGGGTGACGGAGCGGAATGAACTGGGTCCCGCCATCGAGGCGGCCCTGCAGTGGGACGCCGATATCCTTGTCGAAGAGTATATTCGGGGCATGGAAGTTACCTGCGGTGTTATCGGCACCGATGATCCCCGGGCGCTGACACCGTCGGAAACGATTCCGACGGCCGACATCCTGTCCCTGGAGGACAAGTTTCTCTACGGTCAGGGCGAAAACAAGACGCCTGCCCGCCTGACACCGGATATTCTTGAACGGGTCAGGGAAACGGCACTGAAAACCTTTGTCACCCTGGGGTTGAAGGTGTATGCCCGCATCGACATGTTCGTCAGGGAAGACGGCGCCGTGGTGGTCCTGGAACCGAACAGCCTTCCGGGCATGACGCCCGCAACGGTGCTTTTTCACCAGGCCGCCGAGTCGGGCATCAACCAGTCCGATCTCATGGACCGGATCATACGTTATTCGCTCGAAGCGCACGAAAAGAAAAAGGGCCCCCTGTGAACGCGGCTGATTCCGCCCTGACATAAGGAGACCGTGGTGAGTAAAGCGATTGCTCTTCTTGACCGGTTCGGGCGGTCTGTCTATGCCGCCCTGGAAGAGATGGGGAACATGCTTCTGCTCTTTCTTTCCACCCTCTCCTGGGCCGCGCGGCCCCCGTTCAAGATCCGGCTTATCATAAAACAGATGGAGTTCGTGGGCGTCAAGTCCATCTTCGTCGTTGTGTTGACGGGGCTTTTTACAGGGATGGTCACCACGCTTCAGGGTTACTACGGGTTCAGAATGTTCAGTGCCGAAACGCTGGTGGGGTCGACGGTGGCACTTGCCATGACGCGCGAGCTGGGTCCTGTTCTGACGGCGCTCATGGTGACGGCCAGGGCGGGATCGGCCATGGCCGCGGAACTGGGGACCATGCGTGTCACGGAGCAGATCGACGCCCTCTATGTCATGGCGGCGAATCCCGTCAAACACCTCATCGTGCCCAGGGTTGTCGCCGGAGTCACCATGCTCCCCGTGCTTACGGTGGTATCCGTCTTCACGGGCATCGTGGGGTCCTATTTTGTGGGAGTCATCATACTGGACATCAACAGGGGCATGTTCATGGAAAACATACCCAGGTTCGTCGACCTGTACGACCTGTACAACGGTCTGGTCAAGGCGGCCTTCTTCGGACTGATCCTGTCCTTCGTGGGATGCTTCAAGGGATTCAACACCACCGGCGGGGCCGAAGGCGTGGGCAAGGCGACAACGGAAGCGGTGGTCATATCGGCCATCACCATACTGATAAGCGATTATTTCCTGACGGCCCTCATGTTCTAGCGGGCGGGTGACGTTTTTCGACTTTTTGCGAGTTCATCATGATTGAACTGCGGGACATACACAAGTCTTTCAAGAACCATATCGTGCTCGACGGACTGAACCTGAAGATAGAGGAAGGCAAAACCACTATCATCATCGGCCGCAGCGGCGGCGGCAAGAGTGTTCTCCTCAAGCATATCATCGGGCTGCTCAAGCCGGACAGGGGAACCATCGTCGTGGACGGCGACGACATTACCGCCATGGGCGACCGTGAACTGAACGAAGTGAGAAAAAAATTCGGCATGCTCTTCCAGGAGGCGGCCCTGTTTGATTCCATGAATGTTCTCGAGAATGTGGCTTTTCCGTTGAGGGAGCATTCCAGGATGAAGGAACAGGAAATCAGGGACCGGGTGCGGTCCCGCCTCCAGGACGTCGGACTTTCGGGGGTGGAGGAAAAAATGCCCTCCGAGCTTTCGGGAGGCATGAAAAAACGGGTGGGGCTGGCCCGGGCCCTGGCCATGGAGCCGCGGATTGTCCTCTTCGATGAGCCCACCACCGGTCTCGATCCCGTCATGACCGAGGCGATTGACCGGCTCATATTTGAAACGCAGCGGAACTTCAATCTTACCTGTGTCGTCATCAGCCATGATATAAAGTCCATCTTTGCCGTGGGGCACCGGGTCGCCATGCTGTATGACGGCCGGATTATCGAATACGGGACTCCGGAAGCGCTGAAGGCATCGAGCAATCCGGTTGTCCAGCAATTTCTGGCGGGGAGCCTCGAGGGCCCCATCAGCATCATGTAGGTGTATGAAAACAGTTGTTTTGTCGTAACGCTAATGCTATGCCGACAAGGTACGAATCAAACGGGGCAGGGGATGCGTTCAATCAGCACTGAGGCAAAGGTAGGGATATTTGTTCTTGTGGCCATGGTCATCCTGGCCTACATGTCCTTCCGGGTGGGTGAATACGGATTCGGACTCAGGGAAGGCTACACCGTATCGGCTGTTTTCGAAAGTGTTTCCGGGCTGAAGCGTGACGCCTTCGTGCAGATCGCCGGTGTCGAGGTCGGCAGGGTGGAGCGTATTTCCCTCAAGAACGGCCGCGCCGAGGTGGTCATGCGGATTATTCCATCGGTCCGCCTCGAAAAGGACGTCACGGCCTCTCTCAGGACCTATGGCATCCTGGGGGACAAGTACGTCGATATCGCCCCGGGAACCCCGGAATCGGGCTACCTGCCTGAAGGCGGCGAGATAGTCTACGTGGAAATGCCGGCCGATCTGGACAAGCTGCTCCGTGAATTGGGAACCATAGCCAATGACGTCATGGCCGTGACGGCATCGTTGAGGCACGTTATCGGCGGCGATGAGGGAGAGGCCAACCTGCGCTCCATTGTTGAAAATACCCGTGACCTTATGGTGAACCTGAACAGGGTGGTGGAACGGAGCGATAAAAGCTTCGGACAATTGTCGGAAAGCCTGACAGCGGCATCCCGGGAGATGCAGCGAACCTTTACGGCCCTCAGCGATATTTCAGAGCGGATCAGCCGCGGCGAGGGAACCTTGGGCCAACTCGTTGAGAACAGGGAGCTCTTCGACAACCTGACCACGACGGTCGCTTCCATTCAGAAGATCACGGATCAGATAAGCACCGGCGAGGGGACCATCGGAAAGCTGATATACGAAGATGAGACCGTGGAGAACATCAACCTGGGGTTGAAAAGCATCGACCGGAGCATGGAGAGTATCAACCGGTATATTTCAAAAACGGAACAGTTTCGGACTTTTGTAGGTTATCGGGGGGAATATCTCACCAGGAGCGACAAGGCGAAATCCTACTTTCAGGTCAGAATTCAGCCCCGGGAGGATATGTTCTACATCCTAGGACTGGTGTCTGATCCCCGGGGCAGAAGGACCATCACAGAACGAAGCATCGGCGGAGCCCTCCCCGTTCGCATCGAGGAATATGACAAGAGCGGCCTTCTCTTTGACGCCCAGATCGGCAAGAGGTTCAAGGACCTGGCCCTGCGGGGCGGCATTTTTGAATCCACCGGCGGTGTAGCCGCTGATTTTTACACCCTCAATGACAATCTGAAGGTTACCCTGGAGGCCTTTGATTTTGACGACGAGCGCCGGACCCATCTGAAAGTCTACGCGGCCTACCAGTTGTTCAGGAATGTGCATCTCACGGCGGGCTGGGATGATTTCATCAGCAAGCACGGCAATTCCTCACCCTTTCTCGGACTTTCCATCCACTTCGAGGATCGGGATCTCAAGTACATACTCTCCAGTGTTCCCACGTCCCCCTGACATGACTGCCCGGCAGATTCATTTCCTTGATTACTTCATACGCCTGTGAGAGACTACCTACGACTATCGCTTTGGTCATGGGGGTACCTCCTTTGGGGTTTTGGAATATCATCGGTGGTACCCCTTTCTCGTCAGTGACACAAGATATGATACATTACCCCGGCAGAGCGGGACTTGACAGAAAAGGTTGTATAAATATATTAGCGTCATCACCGAGAGCGACCCCGGTTTTTTGAAGGGCGGGATCCCTGAATTTTGTCATTCCGGGGAACGCCCAGGACACCGTGATTCCGAGGAGCACTCGAGGTGCCGTCCTCGCGAGGAGCGTTCAAAGTACCGCCATAGCGGGGAGCGTTCAAAGCGCTGTCATTTCGAGGCGCGCAGCGACGAGAAATCTTGTTCTTCAACCGTCATCGTGAAAGATTTCTCCCTCCGGTCGAAATGACGACGGGGGGCGTTCGAAGTGACAGGGGGGACGCTCGAAATGACGACGGAGGCGGTCGAAACGATGAAGAAGAGCGATCGTAATGGCACAAAAGATGGCTCTTTAACGGTCTTAGGTGCTTGATACCGGCCAGGGAGAGCGATTTTTTCCGTTATGTACTTTTCACGAGAGCAGATAGTCGCCGTCGGGCGATGTTTCAGCGGAGCGGAAAGGCTGACCGAACGGTACTTCAATCTCGGTCGGGACGCGTTCAGTACGAACCGTTACGATGTCAAGACCCGGTTTTTCCTGGCCGATCACGAGGTGGACGATCGCGCCTTCGCCCACCTGGTGAGGTATGAGTACCGCAGGCCCGGCTGGGAGGACCCAACGGGAGACAACGATTTTTTCAAGATTTGCCTGCAGGATGGAAGAATACTCCACGCCGTCGAGCGGAGCGCGTCCTTCGTCAAGCTGGAACCGCTCATGTGTTACATAGCCATCCACGAACTGATTCACGTGATACGGTTCAGCCGTGGTGAGGCCGACTTCGATGCATCGTTGGAAGAAAAGGTGGTAGAAGAAGAAAAGGTCCATGAAATAACACGGACCATACTGAAACCCCACGCTGACCGGGACATGAACCTCGTTATCGATTGCTTCAGGAGCGATTATCACGTGGGGGATATTTTTACCGGGGAAGAAGCTTCGGGAAACTGACGATCATGGGGATGGAGGATTGTAATTATGCCGATTTACGAGTACAAATGTGACGTTTGCGGCAAAGACTTTGAAGTGTTCCAGGGAATATCCGATCCGCCGGTGACGGCCTGCCGGTTCTGCAAGGGCAGGGTACGAAAACAGATGTCCCTGAGTTCCTTTCATTTGAAGGGCACCGGCTGGTACGTGACCGATTACGGCGGAAAGAAACCTTCTGGACAGCCCGCTGATACCTGCGCTTCGGAAGCGGAGGCGACCGGCTCGGCACTACCGGAAAAGGCAAACGGTCACGAATGACGGCATCGTAAAAAGGCCGGATGCTGCGTCGGACTTCATTCTTCGTCACGACGATGCACCATAAGTACGCCTCATTCCTTAAGGATGCGCGCGCCGTGCCTCACGGAGCTTTTTTTACAAAGCCGTCCTCTATCGGACGGCTTTCGGACTTTTTACGGGGACCATCAAAATGAAAGGTCTCAATATCAGATTACCGTGATTATTCCCGGTGATTCCGCCTCGACATGGCCGACGATTGACGCGTCGTGGATGTCGCTCTTCTTCATCTGTTCAACCATGCGGACCGCCTCCTCCACCGGCAGAGCTATGAAAAGCCCGCCCGATGTCTGAGGGTCGAAAAACACATCCATGAGCCATTCGGGGCAGGCGGGATCCTGCCGAACCATGTGCATTCGGTACGATCTGTTGCGGTGGAGGCCGCCGGGCAGCATCCCTTGTTCCACAAATTCGCCTATTCCGGGAAAGACGGGGACCTGTGACGAGCGTATCACCATGCCCGTGTCGCTTCCCTCGATCATCTCGCAGGCATGGCCCAGGAACCCGAAGCCCGTGATGTCGGTGCAGGCATGCACGGTGTAATTCAGCATGATCCCGGCAGCTTTCCGGTTCAATTCGATCATGGTTTGTGTGGTCAGCCGGACCAGATCCGGGGAAGCAATGCCCGCTTTCAGCGCCGTGTTGACGATGCCCGTCCCCAGAGGTTTGGTCAGCACCAGGGCGTCCCCCGGTCGGGCTCCCCGGTTCAACAGGAGCCTCTCCGGATGGACGGTTCCCGTGACGGAAAGACCGTACTTGATCTCCCGGTCGTCCACCGTGTGGCCCCCCACGAGGAGAACCTCTGCCTCGCGCATCATGTCGAGCCCTCCCCGAAGAATATCGTGGAGGATCGAAAAGTCCATGTCGTTCGCGGGGAAGCAGACGATGTTCATGGCCGTCAGGGGCATACCGCCCATGGCATAGACATCGGAAAGGGCGTTGGACACGGCCACCTGGCCGAAGGTGTATGGATCATCGACAATGGGGGTGAAAAAATCCACTGTCTGGATCAGGGCCAGGTCTTCCGTGAGCTTATACACCCCCGCGTCCTCGCCGTGTTCGATTCCGGCGAGCAGGTTCGGATGGGACGTAAGCGGCAGTCCACTGAGAGCTTTATTCAGGTCGCCCGGACCGATCTTGCAGGCTCACCCGGCTCCCCTGACCGTTTGGGTCAGCCGTATCGCGGTGGGGTTTTTTTCCTTCATACCTTCTCCGGCGGGGACTATCCCCTGATGATCATGGACGGCGCTTGCTGTTCGTCCTGAGATCCGTGAAAAACTCTCCATTGTGTCAGTTTGAACGTTTCCCGCAATGGCGGTACCTTGAACGCTCCTCACAACAATACCATCGAACGATCTTGTCACCCTTTGTATCGGACAGTGAGGTCTGTGTCAAACTCATTCCTGACGGTCCCGTAAAAAGTCCGAATTTCCCGGAAGCAGCGTTGTAACTCATTGGAAATATTGAGTCCGACTTTCAAAATTCGCCATATTTCGACTTCTTGCGAGGACGTCATTCCTGACGGCTTCGTACAATGGTACCGGAGGCATGCCTCCGGCACTATGCAATCACACAATCCAAAGGTTTTTTCGGGACCCTCGGCGTCTGGCCGCCGGTTCCGGTGGGGTTGTTGCCTTCGGGTCCGTTCCTGTGATATGCAGACTCCATGAAGTCGTCGGTATGAAACGTCAGCTTCCGGCGGGTCGAACGCTTGGTCCGCCCTGTCGATGAAGGGACCTTCAACCGAGCCGCGGGGATACGTGGCGCACCCGGCCCTCGCCGGCAGGGCGCATCCATAACCGGCGGACGTCCCGGGGTCCCGCCTGGATGAGAGAGCAGAGTGGCAGGAACATGATCCGTTATTACAGCACCAACAGAAACCTTATGGCTGAAGCGGGTATCACCCCTTTCAGCGGCCGGGTCACCTTTCCGGAGGCCCTCCTGCAGGGCCAGGCCCCCGACGAGGGCCTCTTCATGCCCGATACCATTCAGCGGATTTCACTGCCGCAGATCCTGTCGCTTCGGGGGAAACCCTATCCCGACGCGGCGTTTCTGGTGACGGAAGCGTTCCTCCGCCATGACATCGATCACGAATCCCTGAGGACCGTGGTTGAAGAATCCTATCCCTTCGGCGTACCTCTGGAGCGGGTTTATGACCGGAAGTACATCATGCGCCTCGACCGGGGCCCTACGGCTTCCTTTAAGGATTTCGCCGCCCGCATGATGGCCCGCCTCATGAGCCACTTCAAGGGACCCGGGAGGCGGCTGAACGTACTCGTGGCCACCTCGGGCGATACGGGAAGCGCCGTGGGGGAGGCCTTCAAGGGGGTCGAGGGGATCGATGTATACATTCTTTACCCCCGAAACGAGGTGAGCGGCCGGCAGAAAAAGCAGCTCGATACAATCGGCATGAACGTGCGGGCCCTTTCCGTAGAGGGCAAATTCGATGACTGCCAGAACCTGGTCAAAGAAGCCTTTTCAGATCCGGGGTTGGTTCACCTGAATTTTACCTCGGCCAATTCCATTAATTTCGGGCGCATCCTCCCCCAAATGGTGTACTACGTTTATGCCTATGCCCAACTGGCCCGCGACGATGGTGAAGAGATGGTCGTTTCTGTCCCGTCGGGTAACTTCGGCAACGCCCTGGGATGCGAGTACGCCCGGAGGATGGGCCTGCCCGTGCGTGTGCTGGTGATGCCCACCAACGAAAACGACGAATTTCCCCGGTTCCTGGAAAGCGGGCACTACCAGGCGGTGTCTCCTTCCCGGGCCTGCCTGTCCAACGCCATGAACGTGGGGCATCCGAGCAACCTCGCCCGCTTCTTCGATCTCTACGGCGGAACGGTTGACCGGAAAGGAAGAGTGCACAGCCTTCCCGACCTGGACCGGATGAGAAAGGCCATTTTTTCGGTCGGCGTATCCGACGCTGTGACCCGGGATACGATCAGGACCGTCTACGAACGTTACGGAACGATACTCGAGCCTCACGGCGCAGTAGGCTGGCGCGGACTCGAGACTTGGCTTGAAACGAACGGGGATTTTCCACTCTGCCTGTCCCTTGAAACGGCCCATCCGGCGAAGTTCCCCGATGAAATAATTGAATTGCTGGGGATCGTCCCGGACATGCCCGAAAGCATGGCCGGCATCGATGAGCGACGGGGCGAGCCGGTCGAACTGCCCACCGATTACCAAACCTTCAGGGAGTACCTGTTGCGGAATCTCGACGCCTGAATTCAGAAAGTCATGACGTAACGCTGTTCCGGAAGCGGAACATACCATTCTATGAAGTTGTGGCCGATTCCGATAGGGGCGGGTTCGATACCCCGGAAACGGGCATGGATGATGGGGAGGGCCTGGGGGACAAAGAGAAAGGTGTAGGGCTGCTCCTCGGCGATAATTTCCTGGATCCTGTGATAACAGGCCTTGCGGAGTTCCTGCTCGAAGGTGCTTCGCCCCCGTTCGAGAAGTTCATCCACCTCGTCATTGGCAAAGGAAATGAAATTAAGTTCGCCGGGCCGTGTCTTGCTTGAATGCCACACGTCATACATGTCGGGGTCCATGCTGATACTCCAGCCCAGTATCGTCGCGTCGAAGCGCTTCCTGTTGATGAACTCGTTGATGAAGGCGGCCCATTCAATGATTCTGATTTTGACGTCGATGCCGATTTCGGCGAGTCGTCGCTGAATGATTTCGGCGCACTTGGCCCTCACCTCGTTGCCTTGGTTTGTGATGATTTCAAAGGAAAACCGCCGGCCGTCCCGGTCGAGAAAGCCGTCGCCCGTCGTATCGGTCCAGCCCGCTTCGGCGAGCAGCTCCAACGCCTTTTCCGGGTTGTAACGATAGCGGCGCACATCGGGGTTGTAGGCCCAGGTGCCCGGCTTGAGAGGGCCCGTCGCTTCCTGCCCCAGCCCGAGGAGAACGCCCCGGATGATTTCTTGTGTATCGATGGCGTAACTGAGGGCCTGCCGCACCCGCCGGTCCTGGAACAGGGGGTTTTCGTGGTTATAGCCCAGGTAGGTGTAGCCAAAAGAAAGGTACTGGTACTTGTTGTAGTTTTTGCGGAAGAGAGGTGTTTCAGTCTGCCGGGTGAACTGGAGCGGCGTGAGGTTCATCTCGTCGATGCCCTGGGCACGTAATTCCAGGAACATGGTGGCCATGTCCGGAATTATTCTCATGATATATCCGTCGACACGGGGTCTGCCCTCGAAATAGCCGGGATTGGCCACAAGGACGATTTTCTGTCCGGTCACCCATTCTTTGAACATGAAGGGACCCGTTCCGACGGGGTGGCGCCCCAGGGGACTCCTGGTTATGTCCCGCCCCTCGAGCAGGTGGCGGGGAAGTATGACGGCGCTCCAGCTTGCCAGTGCCGGAGCGAAGGGCTCATCATAGGTGACACGGAAGGTGTGATCGTCAAGCACCTCCGCCTGGGTCACCTTGAGAAAATCTCCCGCGTAGGCCGTGGGCGTCTTCGGGTCGACGGTTACCTGCCAGGTGTAGAGAACATCATGGGCCGTGAACGGTTCGCCGTCATGCCAGGTCACGTCATCCCTCAGGTGAAAGGTGATGACAAGACCATCGTCCGAAATATCCCAGGAACGGGCCAGATCGCCTGAGATGGTTATATCCTTGTCATATTTGACGAGCCCGTTGAAAACGAGCCGGGCGATGCCGTGGGATGTACTGTCCGATGAAAGAATCGGTATGAGGTTCGAGGCGTCGCCGATGGATCCTTCTACAAGGATGTCGCCGTAGGCGGGGGCCTCGTCCGATAGGGCGGTCCCTTCTCCGTCGCCGATTTCCTTATCCCGGGGGCTGTCGCAACCCCAGGCGAGGAGCGCTAGGAGAAGGGTCGCGACGCTGAGAATTCTTGCTGTTGTGGCTCTGGAACCCATAAGAAAGATTCATAGCACAGTCTGATGCGAAGTCAACGTGCTTCAGAGATACCCCGGCGGGTGTCGTTATTTTCTTTTTCATATGCCGGAACGTGTGATATAAAGCTTCCCAAGGTCGGCGGCCTCGTAAGAAGTGGAAAAACGTCTGATAGAGGACAGCTTTGTAAAAAACTTCGCAGGTACGGCGTGAACGTTCTGAGGAATGAGGCGTACTTCGGAGTACGCCGCGGTGACGGGGGCCGGAGCGCGATCAGACATCCGGTTATAATGCCGGAGGCATGCCCCCGGTACCATTGTACGAAGCCATCGAGACCGGGACCTTTATTGTATCATTTCGAGGAGTATCGCGATTGTGTCCGAGGAGCGCCTTAAGGTCCGTCATTTCAAGGAGCGAAGCAATTTTGTCATTTCGAGGAGCGGAGCAATTTTGTCATTTCGAGGAGCGAAGCGACGAGAAATCCATGCCCCGAGCACAGCGAGGGATCTTTAAGACTTCTCACATGCGTTCGAAGTGACAGGGAAGTGTTCGAAGTGACAGGGGAACGTTCGAAGTGACGGGGGAGCGGTCGAAATGACACAATCGATAGGTGTAAAGGTCTCAGACTGTACACCGTATACCGGAAGCGGAAGGCGCCTGCGCGGGACAGTGAAGGCTGGCGGTCGCGTCAAGATGATCCGGGAGTGTCATTTTCAAAAACCCAAATGAATGCGGTATGTTGAAACGCCATTCGTGGAAAACGGATCGTGGCGGGACTTACTGTTTGAACTACAAATCGACCTTTGACGACCGCGTAAAGCTCGAAACAGGTTCGATGCGGGAGGGCGTCGCAAGAGGGTCCTGTTTAATTCAGCGGTTTTAAGGAGACATATAGTGAGTGAAGTGTTAGCCGTTACAGCGGCCGACATTGGAAGGCCTTTTCATGGCAATGTTCTTGAAATGGTTTTTGATGCCGGACCCATGGTTCAGTTTGTGCTGCTGCTGCTTTTTGCGTTCTCGGTTATTTCCTGGGCCATCATACTGATGAAGTACAGGATAATCCGGCGCACACGGAAGGAAAACGAGTTGTTTCTCGAAGCCTATATGAGAAGCAACAAGCTTTCGACCATCTTTCCGGAGTCGAAAAAGTATCATCATTCGACCATCGCGGAGGTGTTCGGGGCGGGATACACCGAACTCAGTAAAATAGCCGCCCTCAAGCGGGAAACAAACCCCGGCTCTTCCGGTGATGACGAGCCGTCTTCTCTCGAACTCCGCGGGATGGACAATATAGAGCGGACCCTGAACAGGGCCTGCGACAGTGAGTCTACAAAGCTTGAAAAATACTTGATTTTTCTCGCCACGACCGGAAGCGCCTGCCCCTTCATCGGTCTCTTCGGAACGGTATGGGGGATCATGCATGCCTTCCAGGGCATCGGAGTCCGGGGAGCCGCGACGCTGGCCGTCGTCGCGCCCGGTATTTCAGAAGCCCTCATCGCTACGGCAGCGGGACTTGCCGCCGCCATTCCCGCCGTGGTATTCTACAATTACTATTTGAGCAAGATACGGTCCATAACCGTGGAGACGGAGAATTTTTCCGCCGAATTTCTTAACATCATTGAACGGTATTATGTTCGGAAAAGGCAACAGGTTTGAGGGTTCGCAGCGATTCTCCGGGCCGTCGGTATCTATCCGGAGCTGCTGACGCAACCATCGTGGAAAGACCGTATCGATTTTGTCATTTCGACCGCAGGGAGAAATCTTGCAACATATCGATAGTAAAAAAAGATTTCTCGTCGCGATGTTCACCGGAATGCCGCGATTCAAGGGTCTTGTGGAGTGATTCAGTCAGGGACGAGTTGCCATGAAATATTCGAGAAACCAGCGGGGGAGCAGGAAGCCCCTCGCGGACATAAACGTTGTGCCACTGGTGGATGTGATTCTTGTGCTGCTGCTCATATTCATGGTGGCGGCACCCATGCTCCAGATGGGCATCGACGTGAATCTTCCCAGGGTGACGGCGCGGACCGTCGATGTGGGTGAGGAAAAGCTGGTACTGACGATAAACGCGGACCAGGAAATATATATCAATCGTTATAAAGCTTCACTGGACGACTTGAACGCGAAGCTGGAAAACATATTCGCCGCCAGGATCGACCGGGAGATATTTATGCGGGCCGATAAAACGGTCCCCTACGGATTTGTGGTTCAAGTCATGTCGGAGGTGCGGAAGGCTGGGGTGGATCGACTCGGAATGATTACGGATCCGCCGGAGGAATAAAGGATGCCCCTCCTTGACCAGGTGCACAGACAGCGCACTGACGGTGCCGGCCTGAACAGCATGATTGTGCTTTCAGCCCTTCTGCACGCCCTGATTTTGTTCGTTATCCTTTTTTCCCCGTCGCTTCCCACTCCAAAGCGCACCTTCGGGCCGGCCTATAGCGTCGACCTGGTGAGCATGCCTGCAAGCGATCCGGGCGCGCGGCCTGCCCGGATTCCCTTCAGCGAGGACATCGGAGTCACACCCCGGGATACCTCGGTGGTCGCGAGAAGAACTGTCGAGGCCGCGCCCGTGGTGCCCATTGAGAGAATCAGGGTTCAGCGGAGGGAAGCTCCTGCCCAGGTCGATGATGCCATTCGGCAGATAGAGGAACGGCTTGCCGCCGCGAAAGGAACGGAAACACCATCTCCCCGGGGAACACCGCAGCCGCCCGCGCGGGAAAGCGGTGCCCGGGAGGATCGCATGAGTCCCTATTATTCCGCCCTCTGGGTGAAAATAAAGGAACAGTGGGCCCTGCCGGAAGTGGTTCACGCCGGGGAACGGCTGGAGGCGGTTCTGGCGGTAACCATCCGTCGGGACGGCACGATGGAGCGGTTTTCATTTGAAAGGCGGTCGGGAAACCGTCTTTTCGACGAATCGGTGGAAAAGGCGGTTCAGAAAGCGTCCCCGTTCCCGGCACTTCCGGGGTGGCTGAACGAACCTTACATAGACGTGGGAATCCGGTTTCATTCGTCCGAGTATCAATAGGAGACCTTTCATTTTGTCGTTTCGAGGAACGCCTCAAGGTCCGCCATTTCGAGGAGCGAAGCGATTTTGTCATTTCGAGGAGCGAAGCGACGAGAAATCCTGATGATGGCCGTTAGTGAAAGATTTCTCCCTACGGTCGAAATGACAAAAATGGCAGGTATTCAAACCTCTCCTTGTCATTTCGAGGAGCGTCGCGATTATGTTCGAGGAGCATCCTAAGGTCCGTCATTTCGAGGAGCGAAGCGACGAGAAATCCCTGTCCCGAGCACAGCGGGGGATCTTTCAGACTTCTCACATGCGTTCGAAGTGACGGGGGAGCGTTCGAAGTAACGGGGGAACGTTCGAAGTGACAGGGGAGAGGTCGAAGTGACACAATCGATAGGATTAAAGGTCTCATGGGGAGATTCCCCGCCATGACACTCCTCGCAATGGCAAAACCTGAAGGTCTCGACAAGAAAGGGAAAACAATGAAAGTGTGCCGTACGATCGGTGCCGTCCTCGCCATACTGCTGCTCTCCGTCGGTGTCTCCGCGTGGGGCAAGGTTTATATAGACATTGACTCCCCGGCTTTTCAGAAATTTCCCATCGCCGTTCAGGATTTCACCGTGCTTGACGGCCGGGAGGATCCCGGTGAAAACGCCCTCTGGTTTGCCGACCACATGGGAAACGCCTTGGGTTTGACAGGATACTTCAGGGTGATCAACCGGGCGGCCTTTCTTGAAGATCGCGCCACGGCGGGAATCACGGCGCCGGAAATACGGTTCGGGGACTGGCTTTCAATCGGTGCCGACTTTCTCGTGAAAGGCGGATTTGAATTTGATGGCCGCCGGCTTTCAGCGGAATTCAGACTTTTTGACGTGGTGAGGGGGAGCCTGATCACCGGGAAGAAGTACTGGGGAGGTCTGGAAGACCGCACGGCAATGGTCATGAAGTTCGCCGACGAGGTGATTCTTGCACTGACGGGCCTTCGTGGCGTCTTCGGCACGAAGATCGCCTTCGTGGCGAAACAGGGGGATATTTCAGAACTGTATACTGTGAACTTCGATGGTTCCGGTCTTGAGAAAAGAACCGACTATCAGGCGCTTACCCTGCTTCCGCGGTGGTCGCCCGATGGCGGAAAGCTCTCGTTCGTCTCCTACATAGGGAATAATTCCGACTCATATCTTTTGAACCTGGCAACAAAGCAGCGAACGGTTCTGACGAACTTTCCCGGGTTGAACATGCCTTCAGACTGGTCCAATGACGGGAAGAGAATACTTACGGTTCTGAGCAAGGACGGTCACAACAACGTTTATGAGCTTGACCTGACGACGAAGGCGGTGCGGCAGCTTACCCATGGACCCGCCATAGACGTTTCTCCCTCGTGGTCCCCGGACGAGTCAGAAATTGTGTTTGTCTCCAACAGGTCCGGAGCCCCCCAGTTGTTCGTCATGGATGCCGACGGCAAGAACGTGCGCCGCATAACCTTCGACGGTTCCTACAACACATCCCCCCAGTGGTCTCCGGCAGGCGACACCATCGTTTACGTCGGTGCCGCCGACGGGCTGTTTCAGCTCTTCACCATAAGTGCCCGCGGCGGAACTCCCACGCAGCTCACTTACGGGTCGGAGGAAAGCCTGGGACCCTCCTGGTCTCCCGACGGCCGGTATATCGTCTTTACCAGGCGGCAGGGAGGCACTGAAAGTATTTGCATTATCAATTCGAATGGATTAAACTTTCGTTTTATCGGCAGCGTGGGAGGGGGTGTTTCGGCAAAGAACCCGTCCTGGTCTCCCTTCCTGGATATGTATTGATATGATCGAAGACCGGACATGAGCTAAAACGTGGTCAGATTCGCGATTCACTTCAGGGTTGCGAATCTTTCAATAATGAAATCAACAGTATCAGAGGAGGCGTGGGATGAAGCGGGACTGGCGGAGATGGTACACTGTAGCGTTTGTTCTTTTTTTTCTGGTTTTCGCCTTGAGCGGCTGTGCGAAATACAAGGAAAGCGTGGTCAAGGAGACGGCTGTTCCGGCGGAGGAAACGGTTGCACCGACTGAGAAGCCTGTGCTTTCAGAGGAAGAGAAGGCGAAGCTGCTTCGGGAAGCGTTAATTGCCGAGGCGGAAGACTTCAAGACAAAAAACATTTATTTTGATTTCGACAAGTATTCACTGAAACCGGAGGCGAGGGCCATTCTTGACAACCTGGGAGCATGGCTTTTGAAGAACGGGAATTTTCATGTCGTCATCGAGGGGCATTGTGATGAACGGGGGACTGCGGAATACAACCTTGCCCTGGGCGAGCGTCGAGCCAATGCGGCAAAAACCTACCTCGCAAACCTCGGTGTAGATGGAAAAAGAATGAAGACTATCAGTTATGGTGAAGAGCGGCCGCTCGACCCGAGAAGCAACGAAGAGGCCTGGGCCAAGAACAGGCGTGGCCGGTTCAACGTGTCTCCCGCCGGCTGGTAAGCGATACAAGGAGCATCCTGATCAGTGAACAACGTTTTGAGGACAATCGTCGTGCTATGCCTGGTTCTGCTTGTCGTCGGGTGTGCCACCCAGGACGATTTGAGGCATGTCAGCCGCAGTGCCGACACGAAAATCAAGGCGGTCCAGGACAACTTGGTCGCCATGGAACGGTCAGCGCAGGATGAAATCGCCCGGATGAGAAAAACCCAGGCGGACCTGAGCGCCGATCTGATAACGTTGAGGGATGAAATTCAAATTCTGCGGGGAGCCCAGGAGACTCTGCAGGCTCATGCGCAGTCCGGTTCTTTGGGAGGGGGGGATTTGCAGCGTGCTCTGGAGCACATGGAAGTGCGTCTGCAGGCGCTGGAAAGCCGTCTCGATATTTCCGTACCCGAGGTTGCTCCGGAGATTACAGCCGTCGATCGGCCGAGAGATAGCGAGGCATTGTATGCCCGGGCCTACGGGTTGTTCAAGGACGGTAAGTACAAGGAATCACGAGAAGGTTTTCGTGAATTCCTCGAGTTGTTTCCTGATACCGAGTATTCCGGTAACGCCCGGTTCTGGATCGGAGAAAGCTACTATTTCGAAGGAAAATATGAAGAAGCTATCCTGGAGTACCAGAAGGTGATTCAGGATTATCCCCAGGGCAGCAGGATATCCCATGCCTTGTTGAAGCAGGCCCTGTCATTTGACAAACTGGGGGAAACGGCAAGCGCGAAGCTGCTCCTGCAGCGAGTCGTGCGGGACTTCCCGGGTACCACATCGGCGGAATCGGCCCGGGCAAAACTTCTTGAAATCAAATGACACAAGGTGTTCGGAGGGCGGGAGTGAAGCTCCCGCCACCTTACCTCAATTCATCCGGATTATCTCAACCCCTGCAGGCGCATACAGGTCAAAAAACGAAGGGTCCTCACCCGCGGTGACCGTCATGTCCGACAGATCGACCTCGAGGACTGTGGGCTGGAAGTCTTCGATCCTCACGGAAATATGTCCCGGATATGAGCCGGTTTCCATACGCCGGTGTCGTGAAAAGGATGCCTCGTAGCGGCGCCTGCCATTCTCGCCGAACACCTCGAGCCCCGTCATGTCATGTTCATCGTTTATTCTCAGTGACTGAAGAAGCGCCCCGCCGGGAGAGCGAAGATCGATCCGGTACTCCCCCCTGTCGTTCCGGTAGATAGCCGGGTAGCGCCCCTCTTCCGGCGACGGTTCCATCGGGGGCATGCCGGTCAGAAGGGACGTAATTTCCTCGGCCCCAAGAGGTATGTTCAAAAAAGAACAGATATTGTCCCGCGTGGCGTCGCCGAAGTAGAATCTGTTGTTTCCCGGAACATAGACTTTAAAACTGCCGCCGGAAAGTGACAGGAAAAAGACCGGAATGCCGAAGGACGGTACAGACTCGAGCCTCAGACCGGAGGGATGGCTCACCGCCATCGCGAACCGGTGCGAATGCCTGCCGCCCGATGACTGCTCGAGACTGAAGAGGGCAATCCCCCGGAGGGTTTCGGCGCCCGTCACGTCGGTTCTGAAAACCCTGGAAAAAACAGCCTGCTCTTCAGAAAGGGGAACTTCGTGGTACCGTGTCCGCTCAATGGCCGCGCACCCCATGAGAAGCACGGTCATGAACGCCGCCAGTACCGTGAACAATCGATTTTTCATCACGTGACAATCACCTGTTCGCTGTAATACAAATCGCCGAAACCATCGAACGCGGTGGCCGTGTAGGAATGTCCGCGTACAGGAAGCGCGCATCCTGAAAAATGAGGCGTCCATGGGGCGCGCCGCAGCCTCCGGTTCCAATGCCGGAAGTCATGCCTCCGGTACCTTTTACGAAGCCGTGACCTTTAAAACCTGTCGATTGTGTCACTTCGATATCAAGGAAAGATTTCTCGTCGCTTGCGCTCCTCGAAATGACATTTTTAAAGGTCACTTCGAACGCATGTGAGAAGTCTGAAAGATCCCTCGCTGTGCTCGGGACATGGATTTCTCGTCGCTTCGCTCCTCGAAATGACAAAATTGCTACGCTCCTCGAAATGACGGACCTTAAAGCGCTCCTCGAAATGACAAGGGGTAAGCTTGAATACCAGCCATTTTTGTCATTTCGACCGAAGGGAGAAATCTTTCACTAACGGCCATCATCAGGATTTCTCGTCGCTTCGCTCCTCGAAAT
>Ga0265293_10002163_pt1 | contig 40566 bp, 41 predicted proteins | sample Munlanlewell138R_FD_192505 | JGI IMG/M metagenome (GOLD analysis project Ga0265293, IMG submission 192505) | Leachate microbial communities from a municipal landfill in Southern Ontario, Canada - Leachate well 138R | ecosystem: Engineered > Solid waste > Landfill > Unclassified | place: Canada...
CGGTCGTGTTTTCGGAAAAAAAGTCGGAGTCACGGTCATGTTTCTTGATGTCTTTAAAAGCATCTTTGTTTACTGGCTCATTACCCTTTTATTCCTCTTCACCAATTTAGGCCACTATATTGATGAAAGTGCAACCCTTCATTTTGCAATGATTATGACCGCAGTGGGTCATTGTTATCCCGTCTATTATAAGTTTAAGGGTGGCAAAGCGGTAAGCGTCGTTGCCGGCTTTCTATTAGCAAGTAACTGGCTGATTGCCGTCATGGGCTTCATCTTCTTTTTTACCATGCTTTATGTCCGCAAGATTGTTAGTTTCGCTTCAATTATGAGCGCCATCTTCTTAATGGCTGTCTCCCCTTTACTTTTAATTGATGGCTTTCGGAACTTAAGTTTTTATCCGCTCGCGAATCAAAATCTCTTCTATTTTATTCCGACCCTCATCGGACTATGTATCTTACTCATCCTCAAACATCGGTCCAATATTGAACGGCTTCAAAAAGGGACCGAGAATAAAATTAAGTGGATGAAATAAGAACCATCCTAAGCAAACAAAAAACTGGGATTGTCCCAGTTTTTTATTTTGTCATCAGTTATTTATTATTGATTCATGCCGCGCATGATTTCGCGAACTTGTTTTTCGCTTGGTTTGCGACCCATCATCGTGAGCATCGTCCGAATTTGTTTTTCACTAATCGGGGGATTCTTCTTTAATTGGTCTTGGAAAACTTTACGACTAATAAAGAATCCAGCAACAGCTCCGGCAATGAGGGCAAAAACCGCAATACCGACGGCAGCCCATACGTTAATCATTAGGCGCGACCATCGTAACTACCATCAGTGGTTTTGATTGTAATTACTTCACCTTCTTCAATGAAGAGCGGAACCCGAAGTTTCCATCCGGTTTCTAAGACCGCATCTTTGGTCGCGTTTTGGACCGTATTGCCTTTAACGCCTGGCGCGGTTTCCGTGACTTTTAAGTCGACTTTAGCAGGTAAGGTAACACCGAAGATTTCATCTTCATAGCTCGCCATTTCCACTTCACTATTTTCGACTAAGAAGTTTAATTCCCATGTCATTGAGCTTTTGTTTAATTCGACTTGTTCGAACGTATCGGTATTCATAAACACTAAAAGATCGCCACTATCGTAGAGATATTGCATCTTTCTTTTATTAATACTAATACGGTCAATGGCATAGCCACTGTTGTATGTTTGTTCGGTAATAGCCCCTGAGCGGACATTTTTTACTTTTAATTTGGCCACCATTTTGCGCATGGCTGTTTTATTCAGTAAGATGTCGATCACGTGGTAGATTTCCCCACCTTCAACAAAATAGTTTCCGGGTCTAAGTTCTGTAACGTTTACCATACTTTAAACCTCCTTTACCTGCTTATTTCTTTTCGCGGTGGATGGTTACTTTATTGCACCGTGAGCAAAATTTTTTCTTTTCAATCCGTTCTGGATTTGTTTTTTTATTTTTGCTAGTAAGATAGTTTTCTTCTTGGCATTCAGTGCAGCGTAATTGAATATTTACTCTCATAATTTAATATCTCCTCTAATTGCTTGTATATAATAACACAAAATAATTTGTATTGCTTAAATATTGTATATTTATAGTCTAGTTCTCGCTAAGGATGTTTTTTAGCTCGGCATTCCATTTATTTTCTTTAATCATGGCGATTTCAAGCCCATATGGGGCATTTTCGCCAACATAGGGTGTCTCAAGAATTTTAGGAATCCCTGCAAGCCGTGGATGGGTGATGTATTTCATCAAGGTTTCAAAGCCAATGGTCCCGAACCCTAAGTTCTCATGGCGGTCTTTTGCGGCCCCACGATTATTTTTAGAATCATTGACGTGAATGACTTTTAGATATTCTAAGCCAATGACGTGATCAAATTCATCAAGGATCGCTTCGATATTTTGGACATCATAACCTGCATCATTAATATGGCACGTATCGAGACATACGCCAATTTGCTCCTTTTTATGAACCCCATCGATGATTTGTTTGATTTCTTGAAAACTGCGACCGATTTCGGTCCCTTTTCCTGCCATCGTTTCAAGGGCAATCGTTGTCCCACTGGTATCTTTATCAAGGACTAGATTTAAGCCTTCAATAATTTTGTTAATTCCCGCTTCAACTCCGGCGCCAACATGGGCACCAGGATGTAAAACAACATTTTTAATACCAAAGGCAGCGACCCGAATCAGTTCTTCTTGAAGGAAAGAGACGGCTAATTCATAGGTTTCCGGTTTAACGGTGTTACCAAGATTAATAATATAGGGGGCATGGGCGACAATATGATTAATATCAAATCCCTTTTCCTTTAAGTAACCCTTACCTTCTTCAGCGTGCATATCTTTTGTCGGCCGGCGAACCGTATTTTGTGGTGCGCCCGTGTAGATCATAAAGGTATTAGCACCATAACGAAGCGCCTCATTAATAGCGCCAATAAAATAATCTGGACCACTCATTCCGACATGACTACCGATAATAATAGGGTTATTCATCACTTCCTCCTCGTTTATTCTTCATTCTTTGTTCTTTGATTGATTTCTTGATCACTTGCCGACGATGGGCTTTTTTGACCTTTTCAACCGCTTTTTTTACTTTTTTCTTATAACCAGGGCGTACTTCTTTCGTTTTACTAGCGGCGACCGCTTTTCTAATTTTCGTGTCAAGTACTTTTTCGTCTGGGGTAACAGACTTCTTGGCCTTTTCTTTACGCTTTCCTTCAACAAATTCGCCATCACGATAGGTGAGAAGTTTAAAGTGAATCCCAAGCGCTTCAATTTTCGCGACGGTTGGTAAATCATCGTGATCATAAAGTGTAAAAGCGTCTCCTATATTTTGATTCCGTCCAGTTCGACCCGCACGGTGAAAATAAAACTCAAGATCATACGGGAAACTTAGACTTACGACATGGCTCACATCTAATATATCAATGCCCCGGGCTGCAATATCACTTGCCACCACAACTTGGAACTCATTTTCTTTAATCCTACGGAACATGGCTTTCCGTTTCCGATTTTCAAGTTCGCCGGTTAATAAGCCGATTTTAAGCCCTTTGCCTATTAAGAATTCATAAAGACTCATGACATCTTTATTCGTTGAACCGAAAACCAATAGTAAATACGGATTATACACTTTGATGAAATCAGCAATGACTTCAAAGCGATTTTTGTGATGAACATCAATAAGATAATGGGTTACTGAATCACTTGTTTTGTCACTTCTATCGACATCAGTGATTTTCCGCACGCCTGTTTTATTCGTAACCAGGTTTGCAAGTTTTTGCGGAATCGTGGCACTGAAGAGTTGTACGGTTTTGGCATTAATAACATCGAGGGTTTTGGAAATAACTTCAAAAAAGCCTGAATCTAAGAGCATATCGCCCTCGTCGAGAATGACCGTATGGACTGTTTTTAAGCTCGTCACATCTTCATTAACTAAAAGATCATTTAACCGCCCTGGGGTCGCAATGATGAGCGCTGGTTTATTGGCTAATCGTTCTTTATGTCTCGATTTTTCAAGACCACCTGCTAAAAGGAGCACATCAACATTCTTGTATTCTTTATTTAATTCTTGAGCAAAATCGTAAATTTGGCGTGCTAATTCGCGCGTTGGGGCAAGAATAATGGCTTGGATCCCACCATCTTTGGTTAATTTTGCTATCAGGGGAATGAGAAAACTATGGGTTTTACCACTTCCGGTTTTTGCCTTCACGATCAGTGATTCACCTTTGAGGGCAAGCGGGATAATTGTCGATTGTACATCCGTCATCGTATTATAACCATGACTATTTAGGACGGCAATTAAGTCTTTATCGATATTGTATTGTGCAAAGTCCATATGCATTCTCTTTTCTTTATACTATTTAGTTACTAAATAATAACTACTTTATTACTACTATTCAACTTTTACAAGTTTTGGAGGGATTTCGTGCTTAATGGTGATGATTTCTAAATTGGAATCTATTTGCATAAGCACCTCTTTCATTTTCGATAGAAAGATGTTTTCAATTTCATGTGGCAAATCTAGATAATTATATTGCGCATTCATGATATCACGGCGCACATAGTGCGGCGCGTCGCCACTAATATAGAGATCATAGCCTTCCTCTTGCGCGACAGACCAACTTCTACTGCCACCACCACCAATAATGGCGACCGTTTCAATCATTTCTTTACCAGCATCAACAAGGAGACCGTATTGAGAATCAAGCACCTTAACTGCGTGTTGGCTAAAAACCTCTAGTGGCATCGCTTTTTCTAATCTTCCACCACGCGCCATCGGCGCCTTTTGTAATGGTTTTATGTCAATTAACCCGAGTTTCTCAGCTAAGGCATCATTCATCCCGTTTGGTGCTTCATCAAAGTTTGTGTGCATCGAATAGACCATTAAGGGTAACGTGTCTAAATATTTAGCAAGGAGCGCCTTTTTTTCATCTCTTTTAAATACTTTCGCCCGCGTGCCATAAATAAATGGATGGTGTGTCAAGATTAAATCTGGTTGGTGACGGAGGGCTTCTTCAAGCACAATTTCATCGAGATCGAGCAATAAGACGATTTTATTGATCTCTTTGACTTTTTGTCCCGCCATATAACCAACCACATCCTTGTTTTTGAGGGCGATGCGTTTTGGATACAGCCGACCCAGTTTATTAAGTAATTGATTTGTTTTCATCTTTAATCCTTCTTCGTTAATGCTTTTTGAATATGTGCTTGTTCTTCAAGAATCTCCGCACGTCGTGCGGGACTTAAATCAGGGTTAGCAAGTAAAACTTCATTTCGGTGATAAACTTCTTGCCACTTCCGCAGAAAAGCATCACTTTTGATCATCATATTGTAGGCCCCAAACTTCGTTTCGACACCACAGACGAGACAAGGCCGATTTTCTGCAACCAGAATCTCATAAAACTTTCCTTTTTCCTCAATGACCGTTTCACTAACGATTGTAAAACCAAGATAGCTAATCAATCGTCGCAGCGATTCCTCTGCCCCATTCGGAGCGAGGATCAACTTTTTAACCGTGTCGAGTTTATCCGACCGTTTTGATAAGATGTCGCCAATGAGTTCGCCTCCCATGCCAGCAATCACAATGGTGTTAACTCGGGCCGGGAGCTTATTGAGGCCATCGGCCAAGTCAACTTCGATTAAACCGTCCTTAATGTCATTTAACTCTTCTTTAAGACGGTTATATGGCCCTTTTTTATTCTCATTAGCGTAGACATAACTATGTCCTTGGCTAATTAAATAACGGGGTATTTTTCCGTGATCGCTACCAATATCAGCAACAACATCATCGGCCTTAATATAAGCGGCAATCGCTTGAAGCCGACGTGTCAACATTATTGATTATGTCCTCGAAGACCTTTGGTCCGACTTGGATGACGTAGTTTTTTTATGGCTTTAGCTTCAATTTGCCGAATACGTTCACGAGTAACGCCAAAGATTTTACCCACTTCTTCGAGGGTCCGCGGTTTGTCGTCATCGAATCCATAGCGAAGTCTTAATACTTTTTCTTCACGTGGTGTCAGGAATTCAAGCATATTTTCACGTAGTTGGTCGTGGAGAATACTCTTCCTGACAAAGTCAGTCGGTGTCTCATTATCTTTATCTTCCACAAAGTCACCAAGATGGCTGTCATCTTCTTCACCAATTGGTGATTCTAAACTCACTGGTTCCATCGCGATGGCTTGAATTTCGCGAATACGAGCTGGACTAAATTCCCGGAAAGATTCACTAATTTCTTCAATGGTTGGTTGACGTTTAAGATCTTTAACTAATATCTCAATCGCATCAAGCACTTTACGGACATGATCGGCCTTATCTTCTGGGAGCGGGACTTGTTCTTTATTTTCATTTAACGCCAATAATTCTTCAATTTCTTTTGGACGATATGTAATGAGTGCGTCACTAATTTCTTCGGGAGTGGCATCACGACCAAATTCTTGGGTCAACCGCCGTTGGGTCCGACTAATTTTATTGATGGTTTCAACCATGTGAACAGGAATACGGATGGTACGAGCTTGATCGGCGATCGAGCGCGTAATACTTTGTTTAATCCACCACGTCGCATACGTAGAAAACTTAAATCCTTTTGTGAAATCGAACTTTTCAACCGCCTTCATTAAACCAATATTGCCTTCTTGGATTAAATCAAGGAGGTGCATATTCGTTGAGCTATATTTTTTCGCTTGATTAAAAACTAGTCGGAGGTTGCGCGTAATGAGTTCATCACGGGCATCCATATCGCCTTCTAATTTATAACGACGGGCTAAGTTTATTTCTTCGTCAGCTTTTAATAGATTATATTGGCCCATTTCTTTCATATAAATCTTAACGGAATCACTTGTTTTTACTTCGCCGAGAGAAATTGTTTTAACGCGTTGATTTTCTTCGTAATTTTCTTCCTCTTCATCTTTAAAGGCTTCACCAAAAAGGAGTTCTTCCTCTTCTTCATCTTCAAATTCAACTTCTTCATCTTCAACGATGACATCAGAGTCACCTGTCACAAACTTCACAAAATCCGGATCATAATCTTCAGCTTCAATATCGCTTATGACCGTTACTTTATTGTTTTTAAAGTAAGTGATTAGTTTTTCCATATCCGTCTCTTTAAGATCTAAGTGGGCAGTCGCCTCAATCACGTCGTCTTGATCAATTTGATTATTGTTCTTCCGTGCCTCTTCAAGGAGTTGTTTCCGAATTTGGGGCAGCGTTAAAAGTGCTTCCTCTTCTTCATCTTCAACCACAATTTCTTCTTCGAAGTCTAAACCATCTTCATTCTTGATATCACTCATAAACTAACTTCTCCTTTACTATTTTCGTTCATATTTTTTGATTAACTTCTGCTTTTTTTCTAAAAATCGCTTCTTCTCAGCTAAGAACAATTCATCATCACTTGCTTTGAGGAGTGCGTTTTCATGTTCTTTTTCAAGTAACTTCAATTCTCGCTCATAAAGTAAGATTTTTAATGAGTCATTGAGGATAGCCTCATCATATTTCACTTTATCAAGATCTTGTTCAATGTCTAAGAGTTCATTCGTATATTCACTAATCTTATGTTCATCAGCGAACCGAGTATTAACATCATTCAGCAGCATCGCGTAATTAAAGGTTTCATTTGACGCATATTCTTTAAGATAATTCGCGATATAACGATGTATTTCATGGGTGAATATTTTCACCTTTTCATCAAAGAAGGCACGGGCCTCTGGGTAGACAATCATTTGATAGAGAATATAGCGTTCTGCTTGGGTCACTTTATTTAAGACTTGCTTAAGCGGTAATCTTGTTTCGACAATCCGTTGGGCGCGGTCCTTATTTTCAATACTTTTAAGTTTACTCTCATACATTTTGTGAAGGACGACGCCATTGAATCCGCTAGCTTCACTTAAGCGATCAATAAAAGCACTCACTTCGAGGCGGCTATTCAACTTAACAATCACATCATCCATAACATCATTAACAAACTTTTTATTCGCCTCAATATCATCACGTTTATTCGTCGCCATATAGTAATTGAAGATGTAATCTTCGCGTGAGATAAAGGTTGTGCTTAATTTTTGAAGTGCCTCTTCACCATGTTTTTTTAAATAATCATCAGGATCTAATCGTTCTTCGTTCGGTTTGATGATTTGGAACTTAATATCCGCCGCCATCAAGTCTTTGACAACACTTAAGGTTGCCATTTGACCAGGAATATCACTATCTAACCATATTCTTATTTCTTTATTCAGCCGTTTAAGAAGAGTCACTTGTTCATGGGTAAAGGCGGTTCCCATTAAAGCGACCGCACTTTTAATACCGGCACGATCAAGGGCAATAACATCGAGAAAACCTTCGACGACATATAAATATTGAATCGCCATCAAATCTTTTGCATAGTGATAGTTATAAAGCGTATTTGATTTGATAAAAAGCTTAGTTTCTGGAGAATTGACGTATTTTGGTACATCTTTTTCACGGCTCATGGTCCGAGCACTAAACCCGACGATTTGACCTTCGGTACTCGTTAATGGAAAGATAATTCGGCTTTGATTCTTGTCATATGGTCTATCTAAGTCACCGGAGAGGACCCCAATATCTTGCAATGTCTTGAGTGTATGACCTTTATTTTGTAAAAACAGAATGGTTGCTTGTCCGTCTTGTGGGGCGTAGCCAATACGATACTTCTTAATGTAAGTATCATTTAGCCCACGTTTTTGAAGATATTCTTTCGCTGCCACACCTTCAGGCGTTAATAAAGTATATTCATAATAAGCGGTTAAATCGTTAATCGCCCGAACGAGCGGTGCCAATTGGTTATCCGTTTTAGAAACCATGATTGGTTTAGCGAAAAATTCGCTTTTAAAATTAATCGTTTCCGCTACTTTACGCGCGGCCTCAAAATAGCTTTTCTTTTCATATAATTGGACAAATCGAATCGCATTTCCGCCCGTATTACAAACAAAGCACTTGAAGACACCTTTTGTCGGACTAATCATTAAGCTGGGATTACGATCATCATGAAAAGGGCAGAGAGCCTGATAACTTTGGCCCTTTTTCTCGACACTTATATAGCGTGAAATGATATCAACGATGTTGACATTACTTAGCAATTCTTCAAAAGGGGCATTGTTATATATAGCATTTCTCCTATTTTATTACTTAAAATCTACTAAATATTTACTTTAGAGCGGATATAACCCTCGACCTCAGTAAGATGGAGTCTAATTTGGGTCATAGAGTCCCGTTCCCGAATGGTGACGGTTTCATCTTCCAACGTATCAAAGTCGATTGTCACACAGAAGGGTGTTCCGATCGCATCTTGACGGCGGTAGCGTTTACCAATGGAGGCTGTTTCATCATAAACTGTTCTAAATTGTTTTACTAACTTAGAAAAGACTTCCGTGGCTTTATCACCTAGTTTATTTTTTTGAAGAGGCAAGACTGCGACTTGATAAGGGGCAAGGTGCGGTGCCAAACGCAAGACGATTCTTGTATCATTTTCAAGTTCTTCTTCATCATAACTATCAACGAGCGTCATCAGCAATAACCGGTCAAGGCCAACACTTGGTTCAACACAATAAGGTACATACCGTTCATTCGTTTCAGGGTCAAGATATTCAAAATTTTCACCACTATGTTTCATATGTTGTTTTAAATCATAGTCGGTCCGATCAGCAATCCCCCATATTTCACCCCAACCAAATGGGAATAAGTATTCAATATCCGTGGTCGCAAGCGAGTAAAAACTAAGTTCGTCTTGAGAATGGTCTCTAAAGCGAAGGTTTTCAGCTTTAATGCCTAAATCTTGCACAAACTTGATACAGTAATCTTTCCAATACTTAAACCATTCTAGATCGGTTCCTGGTTTACAGAAAAATTCAAGTTCCATTTGCGTGAATTCACGGGTTCTAAAGGTGAAATTCCCTGGTGTTATTTCGTTTCTGAAGGCTTTACCAATGTTTGCAATCCCAAACGGCACTTTTTTTCGCATCGTCCGTTGGACATTTTTAAAGTTTACAAAAACACCTTGAGCGGTCTCGGGTCGTAAGTATACTTCACTTTGACTATCTTCTGTAACCCCAATATGTGTCTTAAACATCATATTGAACTTGCGAATATCTGTGAAATCTTGCTTCCCACACACACTACATTTAATGTTATTATCACGAATAAATGCCATTAATTGTTCATTAGTAAATCCAGCGACATTTGCATCCTTCATTTGGCTTTCAATCAATTGATCAGCCCGGTGCCGGGCTTTACATGATTTGCAGTCAATCAAGGGATCATTAAACGTCGTGACGTGGCCCGTCGCTTGCCAAACACGTGGATTCATTAATATCGCCGCATCAATCCCGACGTTCAGGGTTGATTCAGTCACGAACTTCTTCCACCATAATTGACTAATACTATTTTTGACACTGGTGCCTAATGGACCATAGTCCCAACTGTTGCTTAGTCCCCCATAAATTTCACTGCCTTGATAGACAAAGCCACTGACAATAAGATGGTTGACAATTTTTTCAAATGAATGTTTATGCATAATTCCTCCGCGATTCCATAACAAAAAATAATATATCTCAAATAGGTGTTTTTGTCAACCCATTATGAGTGTAGTGAAATTAACTTAGTAGATCATTACTAATAATTTTAAAGTTGTAGGTTTCTTCTATTTGTTTGATGATACGCTTTAGTAATTCTTTTACTTCTTGCGTCTCAAATTCATGACGAAACAGTTGTTCTTCATCGATCATAAAGGCATAACGGAGAATCTTGATTGATTCAGGACTCAAATACATGGTGTCTTGATTTGCACAGTTGCCACAGATGAGTCCGCCTCGGTAATAATCAACGCCAATGATCGCTTCCTTTTTGCCGCAGCTCACGCATTTATCAACGACAAGGCCCAAACCAAGGAGCCGCAACAAATTTGATATAAAGAGGTAGATCATTGAATAAAGATGATTGGTTGTTGGCAATCCCTTGAGCACATTTTTTACCAAAGAAAATGTTTCAATCGCACTTTCATCATCTTTAATGGTTTTTTGAATAATTTCACCAATTAAATTTAAGGCGATAATCTTATTGTAATCAGTGAAGATTTTCGCAATATTATTGAGACTTTCGATATTAGTCAGTGAATAACCAAGTTTTGTGTCCTTGACTTCAATATCAACGAACGCATATAAAAAAAGTTTACCGGCGAATTTACTTTTAACGCCAAGCGCCCCACTCGCACGAAAGGTGATGAAACCTTCCGCACTTAAAGCATTCACAATATAATCTTTTTCTTTATAAGGCGTTAAACGGGTAATAACAACTTCCATTACACACCCAATAGTTTTTTTAATATTTTGGGATCACTACGCCACATTGGTTCGACTTTAACGAGTAATTCTAATAGAACATCTTTTTTGAGAAATTCACTAAGTTCATATTGAGCTTGAAGCCGAATACGTTTTATCATTTTCGCCCCTTTACCAATGAGAATGCCTTTTTGACTTTCTTTTTCACAATAAACCGTCAAATAGGCTTCAACTTTTTTCTCACTTTTGTTGAGGTAATCAACTGTAACCGCGACACTATAGGGGATTTCTTCGTGGGTGAGCATAATGATTTTTTCACGAACTATTTCATTAATGTATTGTTCGAGTTTAATTTCATAATCTTCCGGTTCAGGGAAATAGGTTGGTCCAAAATCCAGTTTTTCAAAAATGAGTGTGATAAGTTCACTTATGTTAAAGTGGCGCACACTACTCACTTCAATAATCGGAGCATTTGGATAATTTTGGGTCCACTTTTCTTTGATCAGATTCACATCATCTGCTTTTGCAAGATCAATTTTCGTCATGACCACAATCAAATCATGGTCGATTTTAAGTTTTTGAAATAAATATTCATCGCCAGGACCATAAGGCACACTTGCGTCCACAACAAGTAAAGTAAGTTCACTTCCGCGAATACCATGATAGGCTTGCTTATTTAAATGCTCGCCATAAACGGTCTTCGGTTTATGAATTCCAGGTGTATCAATAAAGACTATTTGACCCCTTAAATCATTGTAAACCCCTTGGATATTCCGATTTGTCGTTTGAGGTTTAGGGGTCACAATCGCCCTTTTCTCATTTAAAATCGTATTTAAAAGCGTGCTTTTACCAGCGTTAGGCCGCCCTGCAATCGTTACAAAGCCACTTTTAATCATAGATCGGAATCATCAAATGCAAAAGGAAGGAGTTCTAATACATTTGTTTCTTGCAAAGCATTGTCTAAATTCGTTAAATAAATCGGCGCGTCTTTTGGGAAAAGTTCGCTTAGTACTTGACGGCAGGCTCCACAAGGACTAATTGGTCCCGCGGTTTTACCAGTGACTGCCATAGCCACAAAGTTATCTTTCTTTTCGCCGTGCATCATTGCATTATAAAGCGCATTGCGTTCCGCACACATACAAAGTGGATAGCTAGCGTTTTCAATGTTTGCCCCTTGATATACCTTGCCATCTTTTGTTAAAAGCGCAGCACCAACTTGAAATTTTGAATATGGTACATAGGCTCTATTGCGAGCGTCTTTTGCTAACGCAATTAATTCTTCTTTTTTCATCTATTTTTACCCCTTTTTCCTATGATTTTATCTTGTAAATTAAACATCACTTCTTCATCTTCCTTTGTCTCATGATCATAGCCTAGTAGATGAAGCAATCCATGAACAAAAAGAAATTTAAATTCCCTTCGCTCGTCATGGCCATACTCTGTCGCTTGTTCAATCGCACGTGGGGCACAAATCAAAATTGCCCCCAGATGTGTAAGTGGCGCATCGATAATTTGAAGCTCGCCAGGAACCTCATCATTAAATGCAAACGAGATGACATCGGTTACTTTATCCTTACCACGGTAATCACGATTCACATTTTGAATTGTTTCTTCATCAACAATTGAAACTTCTAATAAGAACTCACCTTTAGTAATACCGTGAAGTTTAAGTGTCTTTTCATAAATCCGCTTAAAAATAGGGCGATATTTACCGTATAGTGGACGATAATCATCATAAAACTCAAGGTTTAGTTTATTCATACAATATATTTTAACATAGGTTAAACCATAAATTAGTGCTGTAAGATATTAATTGCTTGATAATATGCACTTTTATTTTGAAGCAAGTTTATGAGTTTTTTTACCTCACTATAAAAGTAACAAAATCCAAAAAAATAGAAAAGAAAATAGTTGAGGGAATACGTCTTTGTAAAAGTCATGAGTAAAAGAATAAAACCGGCAATCAAAAATATGATAATACTATTCGTAAAGGTTTGTTTCTTCGCTAGTTTGTGTGAGGAACAAACTATTTTTTCATAAAGTGATTGCCTTTTTTCGTGTGGAACGCGCCACAACTTATGTAAATCATAATCAAGTTGCCAAGCATCCGCACCAGAGGTGTTAATCAGCCGATTTAGATAAATTGCAGCCAGCCCACAAAAAATCGAAATGATTACGAGAGACGGGTGATTTATGATCAGGAGTCCTAACATCAATAAGGTGGTTGTGAGTGTTGAAAAGGTTGCTAATGGATGGGAAAAGGCCACTTCTTTAGCCTTCTGAAGGGCTAAAAATTCTTGATCAAATTGTCGATTTATCGTCACCAAACGTGGACCTACCATCATATAGTCAAAATGAATAAACCCTTTTAATAAATACGTTTGCTCGAGAATTTTAATAATTGCAGCAAGGGTGAAAAAAGCGTAAGCAATAAATTCTAGTCCCTGATAACCAACAAAGGCCATCCCAATTGAGATTGAGAGTAAAAATAATGCTGACAACAAAAAATGCTTTATCGGTATCATTTTTGGTTTAATTGGCGATTTCAAGGGAATATCTACATCATCTACTACTAAAATATTACTAATATTATACTTATGAAGCGTTTTAAGAGGGAAATAATAGTGTTGTCCCTTTGGATCGTTAATTTCAATATAGGACTTTTTGCGTTTTGCCAGAACGAAATGGTTGATCCCGCCTTCCTTAATTTGCATAATGAACGGCTGATTAATGTTGGTCAGCATCTCTTTGTTTGTGAGGGCGTAACCAGTAACTTTCACGCCATGTTCTGCTAATAACTTCTTCATCACCAGAAAGTTATCTAGGTTTGAAGATACAGACATTGTTAAATAACGTGGATTTTTGTAAACGAATGCAAGTAACATACGGAAGGTCGTGACACCACAATCATCTTTTTTAATTTGCTTTAATAAGTACCGTTTTAGTTTCATATTAAGAAATACAAGTTAAAACGGCATTTTATATACAAAAAAACCCACCGAAGTGGGTATTTGTGATTTAGCCTTTACGTGCTTTACGACGAGCGGTTTCGGATTTAAGTTTCCGTTTAAGCCCTGGTTTTAAGTAGAATTGACGTTTCTTAGTTTCAGAAAGGACACCTGCTTTATTAACTTGTCGTTTAAACCGTTTTAATGCTTCATCTAATGATTCATTATCACGTACAAATGTTTTTGGCATGCGAGTCACCCCTTCCGTTGCTAGTTGCTGTTAATAATTATATGTAATTTAAGAAATAATGCAAGGGTACTATTGCAAATTAATGACTTTTTGTTTATTTCTTAGCCATATCATCTTGATTAAGAAGATTAGGGGAAAAATAACGGTCAGGATGATTATTAATGAAGACATTAAGCGCTAATTTAAGCGCCGCTTCTGCTTCAGTATCCGCTTTGAGAAAACGAAGCATAATGACCTCATTTTTCTTGGTGATCACGACGATGTTACGCCGAATTTTTCCAAATGAACTAAGTTCGCTAAATGGAATCTTCACCTCTTTATGTCTCGTAAGATAAATGATGACTTCGTCATCATCAAACGAAAGGAGCATATTCGGACGCCGTAGATAAATAACCAAGAAAACTATTTGACCACCAATAATCATGACAAACAAGAGGGCAAGGAGGACAATATCACCCGGTTTTGAACCCGAGGTATTAAGTAATAGACCAATCCATAACCCTAAAATGGCAAGTGATAAAAATAGACCGGCGATAAAATAATAGAGATAACGTTTTGCTTTATAATATTTAGCCATGAACGATCAATTAATAACCGGCTCCGGTTTTACCACTAAAGAAGGCCACGCCATTGCTCGTTCCGATGCGGTTTGCACCCGCTTTGACCATTTTTTCAAGATCAGCCATCGTCCGAACACCACCACTTGCTTTAACGCCCATATCAGGACCTACAGTGGCACGCATCAGCGCAATATCTTCCGCCGTAGCGCCACCAGTTGAGAAACCAGTGCTTGTTTTTACAAAGTCAGCCCCAGCTTTTTTGCTTAAAAGGCATGCCCGTACTTTCTCTTCGTCAGTTAATAATGCAGTCTCAATAATCACTTTAAGGACGATATCTTGGCCAACGGCTTGCTTAATATCGCGAATTTCATTAAAGACATCAAGATCAAGTCCTGCTTTTAATTTGCCAACATTAATGACCATGTCCACCTCTTTAGCACCTTCTTCAACGGCAATCGTTGCTTCAAGCACTTTGCTTTCACGACTCGTTGCACCAAGGGGAAAACCAATAACCGTGCAGACAAGTACATCACTTCCAGCAAGAAGCATTGTTGCAAGTGGGACATAGCCTGGGTTTACACAAACACTTTTAAAATCAAAGGCGATAGCCTCTTCACAAAGCTTGGTAATTTGACTTGGGGTTGCATCCGCTTTTAAAAGCGTATGATCAATTAGTTTATTTAGTTTCATATATTCCTCCGCATTAATTTTACCATTTTATGCAAATTTAGGCATCAAAACGGGTGCATAATGAAAAAAAGGAAGCTTTACTTCCTTTTTTATACTATTTCCCGTTGCGGGGACTTATTTCTTGGCTTTACTTTTAGCAGCTTTTGGAGCTTCTTTAGTAATAACGTCTTTACCACCATAATAGTGGCATTTTGGACAAACGTGGTGCGCACGAATTAAAGTTCCGCAGTTTGGGCAAGTAGTAAGACCAGTCACTTCAAGTTTAAAATGGGTACGACGTAACCGTTTTCTGGTTTTTGAAGTTCTTCTTTGTTGAACAGCCATAAGTATCCTCCTTCTTGACTAGCGTTATTATAGCAATTTTTATGACCGTGTCAACAAATTTAGACATTTTATAGTAAAATTATTTAAATGATGATTATACGATACTTTTTAGATGCGCATTTTTTATACACTGTCTATATTTTCCGGCTTAAATTCGGTTCATAAATCACATCAATCACTTGATGGGTCAAATCGACTTCACTTTCAACTTTGACATCAAGATAATTGCTCGTATGGCCACAATAAAGATTTGTTCCTTCTTCGCGGCTTTCAATTAAGCAGGATAATCGTTGTCCCTTGTATTGGTGACTATATGCCATTTTAAGTGCCATACTGACATCAATTAAAGTTGCGACTCTTTCTTTTTTGATCATCGCGTCAACTTGATCTTTAAATCCAGCGGCTGGCGTTCGACTGCGGACACTATACGGAAAAACATGAAGTTCGGTAAAATTGACTTTCTTAATAAAATCAACCGTTTCTTGGAAGAGAGCATCCGTCTCGCCCGGAAAACCGACAATCACGTCCGTGGTAATGGCAACATCCCCCACGATGCGACGAATTTTTGTAACCTTTTCAAGAAAAAGAGCCGTGTTATAGTGACGATTCATACGTTTTAAAATCGTATCACTTCCCGCTTGAAGGGGAATGTGGAGATGTTTGGCTAAACGATCATCTTTACGCATGAGCGCAAGTAAATCATCATCAATTTCATTTTCTTCAATGCTTGAAATCCGTAATTTATATAAAGATGGACACGCATCAAGAATAAGTTTAACAATATCCGTAAAGGACGTATCCTTGAGATCAACCCCATAGGCACCGGTATGAATACCCGTTAAGACAATTTCTTTATATCCTTTTTCGACAAGGGCTTTAGCTTCTTTTACAACATCCTCAGGAGCGCGTGAACGTAACTTACCCCGCGTTAATGGGATAATGCAAAAAGTACAAAATTGATCACACCCGTCTTGGATTTTTAAGTAAGCACGGGCATGTTTCGTGACACTTGTTGCTTTTAGTTCTTCGTAACTAAACGTCCGACTTTCATGGTTGACCGCAATGATTTGCTTTTTAGTCCGCTCATACTCATTAATATAGGAAAGTATTTTCGTCCGATTACTCGTACCAACGACAATACTGATTTCAGGAATCGTCGTGGCCAGTTCTAAATTAATTTGGGAATAACAACCCATGACCACCAAAATGGCATCTGGATACATTTTAGCGAGTTTACGAATTTGTTGGCGACTTTTGGCGTCGGCACTACTTGTCACCGAACAGGTATTAATAAGGGCGACCCCTACTTGGTCATCCCCGCTTGCGGGTAAATAACCAGCACCGATCAGTTCATTCGTTAAACTATCGGCCTCGTAAGCATTGACCTTACAACCAAGGGTGACACTGACGAAAGTCTTAATCATCCTCGTTTCCGCCTTCTTAAATCATTCATATACATGTTATATATTTTTTGGCTAATTAGTTTTTCATAAAGGAGTGCATTCATAAAGGCGCTTCTGTCATTCGCGTAGTAAGCATCAATGACGGGGGTAATGCGTTCAAGTATATTCCGATAGTCAGGTTGTTTGATATGTTTATCAAATAAACAAATGCGTTTATCGAGCCGTCCTTGGTCATTAATAATATAAATCGTGTGAAAATCATAATGATAATACGCACGCGTATGCGTATCTTCACCCACTAGCACGAGACTTGTGAGATCACTTTCAAAAAGGGCGTAATGATACGTTTCAAACAAATCAATCGCATCGTGATTAATTGTCAATTTACCGCTCATATTGTTCGAAATAAGATAATTATTGCTCACACTAAAAAGCGGACAATAAATTGGGACTTCATTATAAACAAATAATGGCTGAATGAGGGATGAATCGCGAATATCGCCACCATTATCCCAAATTTCCACTAATTTTTGATAATTCAGAATACTATCGATGATAATATTCATGCAAATCATACTAAAACCATCTTTGGGATCGATGAAAGGAATCGTTTCTGGCATCGTTGCTAGCAGACTCTCATGTTCTTGGAAATATAAATATTCACGTGAAGGGGCGATTAAATGTGGACGCCGATTATTTAGCAAGAGATCATATATTTTCATAATACGTTTCCTTAAAATTCTTGATAAGACTTAAAGCATAGAAGACGGCCGTTTCACTCCGTAAAATAGTACGACCAAAACTTACAATCTGGTACCCTGCCGCTTGGGCGAGACTGACTTCTTCTTCACTAAACCCGCCCTCTGGTCCGACAAGCACAGAAATTGATTGAGGTTTTTGGTGCGGGTCTAATGCCACATGGAGCGGTAAGGTCGCTTTTTCATGGGCAAGGAGTTTGAGGTCAAATGGCCGCGTTAACATATCTTTAAAAGCCATTACACCTTCAATCGTTGGAATCTGATTACGCTTACTTTGCATCGCTGCACTTTTGATGATTTTTTCAAATCGTTCTAACTTCCGTTCGCTTTTTGATTCATCAAATTTGACGACGGCATTTTTAGTGGCGACAAGGGTGATATGATTAACCCCTAGCTCGACCGCCTTTTGAATCACAAGATCAAGTTTATCGCCCTTGGGTAAGGCATAAATAAGAGTGATATGGGGGCCGTGATTCATAGGCAGGGTTGTTTTATGAATAATTTTAAGGCGAAAAGGTTTTAAAGTGTCTATGCGACAAGTATAGATCTGTTCATTAGCGATTACTTCGAATGATTCAGTCGCTTTGATTCTTAAGACCTTAGTGAGATGAAAAATATCATCACTTGATAAAGTGACTTCCTCATCAATCAACAAACCAAAAAAGCGATAACTCATCCTAATATACCTTTATTAGTTTATCATTATCGTCATTAATATATAAGAAAAAGGGTAATAATACCCTTTCCTTATCGTTTGAATTTTTGTTTGAATTTTTCGAAGAGCGAATCTTTTTTAGGTTCAGCCGCTAAATACTTCTCAAGCGCTTCCTTTTGAGCCTTCGTGAGGGTCGTTGGGGTCTTGACTTCAACTTCAAGATATTGATCACCAACATTACCGCGGACGTCTTTAACCCCCTTGCCCGAGAGACGTAAAGTTGCTCCTGGTTGGGTTCCGGCAGGGATCTTTACTTCCACAACCCCATAAACGGTCGGCACTTCGAGCGTTACCCCTAGCGCGGCGTCAACAAAGCTAATGGGAATCGATAAATAAATGTTATTGCCATCACGGCGGAATGATTTATGTTCCTTAATACGGATTTCAACGAATAAATCACCGTTCGGGCCACCGTTTGCACCCCGTTCACCTTTACCCGTAACGCGAATCTTTTGACCTTCGCCAATCCCGGCAGGAATAGAGACCTCTTGTCGCTCATTGACCCGTAAGTATCCCGAGCCACTACAGGTTTTACATTTCTTAGCGATGGTTTTTCCAGAACCACCACAACTACTACAAGCTCTTTGACTTTGAACACGGCCAAAGATGGATTCTTGGACAAAAGTTTCGACTCCACTGCCATTACATTTGGAACAAGTGTGAATGTCATTTTTATCTTCGGCACCGAGACCGTGACAGGTTGGACATGGTTTATCGTAAGTATGGTTAAATTCAATTTTTGTTCCGTTAATCGCGTCCATAAAATCAATTCGGACACGTGTTAACACATCATTACCACGTAAAGGACCGTTTTGACGCGTCTGACGACGGTTACCACCACCTCCAAAGAAACTTGAGAAAATATCGCCCAAGTCGACATCGCCAAAACCACCAAAACCGCCTCCGAATGGATTGCCTCCACCACCGGCTTGGTCAAAGGCTGCATGACCAAATTGATCATAAGTTTGCCGTTTTTGATCATCATAGAGGACATCATAGGCTTCTTGGACTTCTTTAAATTTTTCTTCAGCCCCGGCTTCTTTATTAATATCCGGGTGATATTTTTTGGCAAGACGGCGGTAAGCCGTTTTTATTTCATCTTTTGAAGCACTTTTACTAATGCCCAAAACTTCATAATAATCGCGTTTTGCCATATGTTCCTCCTTTTACAAGACAAACCCCGGGGATGCCGGGGCAGTCATCATGGAATAAAAATTGATTAGTCTTTTTTGTCAGTGAAATCAGCATCAATGACGTCATCATCTTTTGGGCCTTCGGGTGCAGCACCATCTTTCGGGGCTTCAGGTCCTTGCATATTTTGCATCATTTGTGCCATTTGTTCAAGTTCTGCAATCCGTTTTTCAAGCGTTGCATAATCTTCTTTTTCTAAGGCTTCTTTTAATTCTTTGAGTAATTTTTCGCTGGCTTCTTTTTGTGCGGCATCTAAACTTTCACCTTTTTCGGTCATACTGGTTTCGATGTCATTGATAAATTGTTCAGCTTTATTTTTGAGTTCCACATTTTTCTTGCGGATTTCATCTGCTTCGCGGTGGGCTTCGGCATCTTTAACCATGCGATCAATTTCTTCTTTGCTAAGTCCGCTGGAGTTAGAAATCGTAATGTGTTGTTCTTTTTGGGTATCTAAATCTTTAGCCGTTACTTTGACAATACCATTCACGTCAATATCAAAGGTGACTTCAATACGTGGTTGTCCGCGACGGGCTGGTTTAATACCGTCAAGACGGAAGTGGCCAAGTAATTTGTTATCACGGGCCATTGGACGTTCCCCTTGATAGACGACGATATCAACCGAAGGTTGGTTATCGGCAGCGGTCGAGAAAATTTGTGATTTAGTCGTCGGAATCGTTGTATTCCGGGTAATAAGTGGGGTTAAGACCTCACCCATGGTTTCAATTCCTAAGGTGAGTGGGGTTACGTCAAGTAGGACGACATCTTTGACATCACCAGCAATGACGGCACCTTGAATAGCCGCACCAATGGACACCGCTTCATCCGGATTCACCGTGAGGTTCGGGTTTTTACCTGTCATGCGTTTGACAAGTTCTTGAACGGCGGGCATTCTTGTTGATCCACCAATTAAGATAACTTGGTTAAGATCAGCCGCTTTTAGTTTTGCATCAGCTAAAGCGCGACGGACTGGTTCTTCAACACGAGCGAGTAAATGTTTCGTTAAATCAAGGAATTTCGCACGTGTTAATTTACCTTCATAGCTAATTGGACCAGCTGCTCCCATGCCGATGAACGGTAAGGCAATCGTTGTTTCAAGCAATTGACTTAAGTCAATCTTCGCTTTTTCAGCAGCTTCACGGAACCGTTGATTGGCCATTTTGTCAGTTAATTTAAGACCGTGTTCACGTTCAATTTCTTTTTTAATCCATTCAACGATTTCATTGTCCCAGTCATCACCACCGAGATGGTTATCACCTGCGGTTGCAATTACTTCAAACGTGCCGTCACCAATCTCAAGGATTGAGACGTCAAAGGTACCACCACCTAAATCGAAGACAAGAATTTTTTCGTTATGTTCTTTATCAAGACCATAGGCAAGAGCAGCGGCAGTTGGTTCATTAATAATCCGAACAACTTCAAGTCCGGCAATTTCGCCTGCGACTTTAGTTGCTTGGCGTTGTGCATCATTGAAGTATGCGGGAACGGTAATGACCGCTTTGTTAATTGATTGACCTAAATTCTTTTCGGCATAGTCTTTCATATAACCAAGAATTTTGGCACTAATTTCTTCAGGGGTAAATTCTTTCTTAAGTGATTGAATTTTAATTTTTTCGCTCGTCCCAATTTTCCGTTTGATACTTAAAACAGTATCCGGATTGGTGACCGCTTGCCGTTTGGCAGCTTCCCCATTAATTTGTTCACCGTCGGCCTTGAAGGCAACAACTGATGGGGTGGTTGGTTTTCCTTCTGGGTTTGGAATAACTTTAATTTGACCGTCAGCTTGACGATAGCTGACGACTGAGTTTGTGGTACCTAAGTCAATACCAATAATAATTTCTTTTGCCATTGTTAATTTCTCCTTTTTAATTTAATTTATCAGGGGTTACATCCCCATTTACTTCATTTGTTTCTGCTTCTTCTTTTTTAACGTTTGTCGAGACCGTCACTTGGGCGGGCCGAATCATTAAATCTTGGAACATGAAGGTGTTATTACGAACGCTAACGACTGTGTTTGGCGCAAGATCCGGGTGATATTCCGTTTCAAGAGCATGCATCGTATTTTCGTTATAAGCATCACCGACTTTTACTTCAACTTCCTTGAGTCCTTCACTTGCTAAGGCTTCGAGAATGTTTGTATACACATATTTGAAGCCGATTAAGTAATTTTTTAAGACCGTATCACTTGGTTCATTGCGTAGCACGGAACCAAAGATATCAAGCGAAGGTAGTAATTTTTCTAAGAACGGGACGGCCCGATACTTCATGTAATATTGTTGATCTTTTGCGTTTTGTTTTTTGGCGTTATCCATGTCGGCTAAGGCCCGCATGTAGTTATTTTTCCATTGGCCGACTTCATTTTGGAGCGTTTGAATTTCTTCTTCTAATTTCTTTATTTGCATTTGATGTTTCTTCTTTGGCGAAACGTCCTTTTCTAATTCTTTTTTTTCGTCACTCATCATTAATCTCTCTTTCTACTTCAAAGTATTTTTCTAACTCATCCGTTACGTATTCAAGGGCCCAAAGGACGCTGTTATAATCCATCCGTTTCGGACCAACTAAGACAATTTGTCCAACCTGATCACCTGGTAGTTGAATATTTGCACTGATGAGGCTTAAGTCTTCATCGGCATCACCGATATTAATCTTTAGTTCCCCATCACCTATAATGAGTTCGCGTAATTTGCTTGGATCATCCAGGATGCCGATGAGTTTTCGCAATTTCTCACTATCATTAATGAACTCAGGCTGTTCCAGAAGGCTTTCTTTTCCATAAAGACTGAGCCGATCACGGGCATAGCGTATAAAAGCTTCCGTGAAGGCATTCGTAAGCACTTCTTGTTCGACAACATAATCTTTGAGTAATGGCCGTAATAGTTCCATTTTCGCCACAACATCACTAATCTTTGTTCCGATGAGTCGTTCATTGAAGATTTTAACCACTTCGGTAATTTCTTCGATACTTGAATCCATAGGAATCATGAACGTTTTATGTTCGACATATCCTTGGTTAGTCACGAATATCGCGGTTGCACTATGTTTATCAAGCGGGACAATGTGAACACTTTTAAGCACTTCGCCGGTTGTTTTTGGTCCGAGGGCAACACTGACAAGATTTGTCATTTGGCTTAGGATTTCACACGTTTGGTTAATCATTTCATCGACACTACGTGTCTTGGCTTCGATAAGCGTTTGGATTTGATGGCGTATGTTATCGCTAACCACCCTTTCCCTTAGATTGGCAACATAGAATTCATAACCTTTTTTACTTGGAACACGTCCCGCGCTCGTATGTGGTTTTTCCAAAAACCCTTGGGTTTCCAGCGCATTCATTTCTGCTCGAATCGTCGCACTGCTATAGTCAAGATGATAGTTTTCAATCAAACTTTTACTGCCAACCGGTTGGGCGGTTTTGATAAAAAGTTCAACCGTGTATTTCAGAATTAATTCTCTTCTTCGATACCGCATAATCCCTCCTTTAGCACTCGCAATATCTCATTGCTAAGATTATTATACTAAAGAAAATGGCACTGTCAACTATTAAGTGCCAAAATCTTATATTAATTTTTTAAAAGCAATTCTTCTTACAATTTATATCGATGTTATGAACATCGTAGTCACCATTAAAGGCTCATTATTTTTTCGAATCACGAAATTTCAAGAGCCGAAGGCCATTTAAAATAACGAGTACGGTACTTCCTTCATGAATAGCAACCGCCGCGCCCATTGGGAGAGTAAAAAAGAAATTCATGCCAATGAGAAGCGCGACGACCACCATCGCAAAAACGATATTTTGGACCACAATATGCTTTAGTTTACGTGATACAGCGTGGGTGAGGGTGAGTTTTAAAAAATCATTATTTACTAAGACACCATCGGCCACATCAATCGCGACATCCGTTCCGTCCCCCATTGCGATACCTAAAGTTGCTTCAACTAAGGCGGGTGCATCATTAATGCCATCCCCAATCATCGCGACAAGGCCATACGTTTCTTTAAGTTCTTTGACAATATTTTGCTTTTCTTCCGGTAGAACATTGGCGTAAATCTTTGTGATTCCGAGGTCTTCGCCAATGGCTTTGGCCGTTAAGGCGTTATCACCAGTAATCATGACGGTGGCAATACCGCGTTCATTAAAGTAGCTTAAACCTTGTTTTGCGCTATCTTTCGCGACATCAAGTAATGCGATCATGACAACAGGGATCTCATTTTTGACGAGCATGATGACTGTTTTTCCTTCATGTGAGAACTCTTCAACTTGCGCTTGATAGGAAGGTGTTAGATTAAAAATGGTTGGTTTGCCAATACCATATTCATGCCCCTCATAGTGGGCGCGAATGCCTTTACCAGGAATGGTCTCTACTTCGATATCATAAAGTGCCGCTTGATCAAAGTGATTAACAAGCGCATGGGCAAGCGGATGATTCGTCTTTTTTTCCATCGAAACGATAATATTAGTCAGCTCCGTTTGGCCAGGATGATCAATCTCAGTCAGAAATATCACATCGGTAACCCGTGGTTTCCCGTATGTTAAGGTGCCCGTCTTGTCAAAAGCAACGGCCTTCACATCAGCGAATAAAGATAACGGGGCACCGCCCTTAAATAAGACACCGCGTTTCGCTAATAAACTTAACGCACTTAAGGTCGCCGGAATATCACTGACGGCAAGCGCACAAGGTGATGCGCCGATAAAAAGAATAATCATGCGATTAAACGCAAGATTCATGCCATTATCAGCAATAATTGCGGTCCAACCTAAAACATAATAACCAAATAAATAAAATAATGGAGCAAGTAGGATGACAACAGTCACGTAGATTGGCTCAAATATTTTGATAAAGGTTGCTGTTTTCGTAAAATTCGTTTGCGTTTGACTGACAACTTGCAAAATTTTAGCGAGAACCGTGTCTTCACTATTTTTACTGACGCGCATGGTAAAGGTCGAGTTGCCATTGATACTGCCACCAAAGACATCGCTACCTTCTACTTTTTCAGCAGGGATGCTTTCTCCCGTAATCATTGATTCATTAATCGAGGCACTCCCTTTAATGATGACACCATCGGTAGGCACTTGGTCCCCATTTAAGACTAACACTTGATCATTGATTTTCAACTGACTCACTTCAACAATCGTTGCGGTGCCATCCGCATTAATCAAGCGGGCGTTCTTTGGGGTAATTTTTAATAAGTTCGTAATTTCCTTTTTGCTTTTTGCTTCGGCATAATCTTCAAGAAAATGCGCACCAGCAAAAATAAGAATTAATAAAGCAGCATCACGATAATCGCCGATGATAATGGCGCCAATTGCACCAAGGGCCATTAAAATATGAATATTTGGTTTAAACCGCTTATACTTCCAACTCATTTTGATAGTATCAACAAGACCAGCGGTCACGACGTGATGGCCCGCTAAAATCAACGCCGCCAAATTAAGAATCATCACAATGGTCGAACTAAGAAACGAAAAAAGAGGGACAAATTCTAAAAGGGCAAAAAGAAAGAGACCAAGACCGACAAAATAAAGTAGTAGAGATACCGCGTGGGAATCCAATTTTCGACGTTTTTTAATGGAAGACATACATTACTCCTCAATGTGTTCGCTTGCTTGAGCGATGATTTCAAAAATGTGATTATCAATGATTTCATAGATTCGTTCTTTACCACTTTTTTTATAGGTTACGACACGTTGTTGGTAAAGGGTTTTCAACTGATGACTAATGGCACTTTGTTCCATGTTTAAAGCACGCGCAATGTCATTTACAGTTGTTGGATTGTTCTGCAACAACAAGATAATACGCATGCGGGTATCATCACCTAAGACTTTAAAAAAATTCCGAAGCTTCTCAACTTTTACAAAGTTTAACGGTTTCATCGTACACCTTCATATGAATATATGTTCATTTATTCACGTGTATATTATAACGCAAATTTTAATTTAGTAAAGTGATTTAAGAAATAAGTGTAATAATGACAGAATCTAAAAGCAAAATACCTTCATCTGTGCAGAAAAAATGGGTGTCATTATACTTTACGAGGCCGCGCGCTTTTAAAATATCAATTTGATTTTTATACGTCGCCAGTAAATCTAATCCCGTTCGAATTTTAAAGTCAGTAAGTGAAATACCCTCTTTCATTCGTAAACCGAGCATAAAAAATTCTTCAATATACATAGCTGGCGTAATCGCTTCTTCTTCAAGTTTCCGTTCACCCTTTAAATAACGGGTGAGCCCACCGCCTATTTTATAGCGTTTATGTTCAATATAGCCACTTGCGCCAAGGCCAATGGCAAAATAAGGCTCATTACGCCAATAACGTTTATTGTGAACGCTTTCAAAACCAGGACGGGCGAAATTACTCACTTCATAACGTTCAAAGCCATGATTTCTTAATGTATTTAAGACACTTTCGTACATCATGCGACTTTCTTCATCGGAAATTTTCGGCCATTTGTTAATAAATGCCACGGTGTTGGTCTCAATTTGTAAATCATAAGTTGAAATATGTGGGGGTTCAAGTTTTAAGATGTTGGCGATATCGGTTGCCAGTTCGTCTTGAGATTGGTGCGGGAGACCATAGATAAGGTCCACACTATAATTATGAAACCCCATCTTTTTCACGAGTTCAATTTTTTGTCGAATGGAACGATAGCTATGTTGTCGGTTTAGTTCTTTTAACCGTTCGTTATTGGTTGATTGAACGCCAATACTCAGGCGATTAACCCCATATTCTTTTAAAAGTTGTAATTTTGGCAAAGTAATACTTTCGATATTCCCTTCAAATGTATATTCAACTACCTCTTTCGTATAAGGTTGAAGCATCTTCAGTAGTGCCTTTAGTTCATGAAACCGCAAGACCGTTGGCGTACCGCCACCAACATAGATGGTATGTTGTGAGAAGGGGACATTAAAAAGAGCTAAATCATGCACTAGCTCTTCTAAATAAGGTTTAACCCAATTTTTTTGATAAATAAACTTTGTGAAATCACAATAGTGACAAATCGCACCGCAAAAAGGAATATGAACGTATAAACCGTTATTCATCTTTTTTTGTAATATCAGTTTTTTTCATTTCTTCCAAGACTTTTTCATCGGTGATTGGTTCAAGGATTCGTTCAAGTTCTTGCTGGACAGCAATGTCTTCATTGACATGACCGCCTTTATCCTTCAGTCCAGGGATAAAGCGACGAAGTAAATAAGTGACGAGGGCGATAAGGCCGAAGAAAAGAAGTAAAAACAATAAAATCAATCCTGGGTTATCGATGACGGCTAAAGTTGGGATATACATAATTAGTTCCTATGCTTTCTTGTTTGGTGTATAAATAAATTTATTTTTGAATTTTTCTTTGCGGTAGTAACCACTATTCGCCAGATGATCCATACTCGTCCGGGCTGTTTCATACGCACAGCCGGTCACTTCTTTAAAGTCGTTAATGGTATAGTATTTTCCCATCGTGCAATGTCTTGCGTAGAAGAATGATTCAGCTTTTGATAAACTCGGATCACTTTCACGAAGATGACGTTCTAAGCGTAAGATGTCATTTTCACTGAGTTGTGGTGGTAAATCACTAATCCCAAGATTTGCCTCTTGGGGGCTAACCCTCACCACTGTTTCCTCTTTAGGAAGAATGATGGCGCCTTCTTTTGGAACGTAGACCGGAATAGGTTTAGCAGCCTTTTTTTCTTCCGCAAGTGCATGGGAGAATAGGTCAGTTGGGGAAGGTTCTTCTAAGACAACTTCTTCAACGGGATCTTCGACATGTTTTTCCGCTTCGATTTCATGGGTTAAGACTTGATTAACATGACCTTCGACTGCCTCGAGTGATTCATTCAGGATATTAATGAGCAGATCAATGAAATAGGTAAGGTCACTACTTTTCTTCACTTCATTAAAGATTTCATCACGATTTTCTTTAAAGCGCTCTAATAATAACTCAAAATTAATAAAGGGTGCAAGGAAAGCGAGTTCACGTTGAGCCAAAAAGGACTTAGCGAGTAGAATCGCAATAATTTCACTATGAGTTTCAAAAGGTTTAATATAGTCTAAATAAAAGATAATAACAGCACTTAAAACAATGGTGGGTAACTCACTCTCATTCACAAATTTAATTAAATCTCCGACCATATCGGTGATTTGATTCGTGGGTACATGTTGGTGGATATAATTGATTAACGCAATTTGGCGGCTCGTTTTGTTTTCAGTCGTGCGGTAAATATAATTATTGAGCGGTGGTGCATTAAATAAACGTCCAATTTCAGCGATGATTTTTTCATCGAAAGAAAGCCACTGCGACGTCACAACAAGTTCAAGCCCACGGTAGTAATCATTTAAAAACATTTCCCGCGGTGTTAATACACTAATGCTATTATTGATTAGTTGGGAAACAATAGCTTCATTAAAAGTAATACCATAACTATTTGCCACGGTCTTCAAAATATCTTTATTTAATAAGGTTTTTAGTTGGTTATCATAATGGGGACTAAGACTTAATTCATTGATTTTAGTCTGAATTCTTGTCATCCGACGATCAAGTTGATTCATACGATCACTAATTTTGGGTGTTAAGACTACTTTTAAACGGTTACGTTCAACGGTGCGAAGTGAAAGTGTCGACATAAAAGCATTGCGATATTGAAGGACTTCTTTCCAAATATCATCGATTAAAGTGGTGCCGAGGGTTCGACTTACCTGATTCATCGTTAAATAACGATCATTACTAAAGCGTTCACCTTGATTTATACTCATAATCGTCTCCCCTTGTGTTTACCCTATTGTACTATATTAAGAGAATAAAAACTATATCTCTACTAATTAATTACTAATTATCGTCTTCAATACTTAAAACACTCATGAAGGCTTCCTGTGGAATCTCCACTGAACCGACAAGTTTCATCCGTTTCTTACCTTCTTTTTGCTTATCAAGCAGTTTCCGTTTACGGGAAATATCACCGCCATAGCACTTCGCTAAGACGTCTTTTCTAACGGCTTTAATGTCAGTCCGGGCAATCACTTTATTGTTGATTGCGGCTTGAATTGGGACTTCAAATTGTTGGCGCGGAATAATTTCTTTTAAGGCGCGGCAAATCGCTTCGCCCCGCTTATAGGCATTCGGGCGATAGACAATAATACTGAGCGCATCAACAACTTGCGCGTTCAATAAAATATCCATTTTAACGAGATTACTCGCCTTATAATCACTTAAAGTGTAATCAAGGGTCGCATACCCTTTTGAATAGCTTTTTAATTTATCAAAAAAATTATAAATGACTTCGGATAGCGGGATTTCATAAATGATTTCCATTCGAGTATCATCTAGATAAGTAAGATCCTTATAAATACCTCGCCGATCTTGGCATAAATCCATAATTGGACCCACATATTCTTTCGGTGTCATAATCCGTGCAATGACGTAGGGTTCTTCAATCCGATCAATCAGCGTCACATTAGGCAATTTTGAGGGGTTGTCAACCGTCACTTTCTTTTTATCATGTAAATAAACTTCATAGATAACGCTTGGGGCCGTTAAAATCAAATCAATGCCATATTCACGCTCAAGTCGTTCTTGAATGACATCCATGTGGAGTAAACCTAAAAAGCCACAACGGAATCCAAAGCCAAGGGCCATACTTGTTTCCGGTTCATATTTTAACGCTGCATCATTAAGCGAAAGCCGTTCGAGCGCTTCTTTAAGCTCGGCGTATTTTTTTGAGTCAGTCGGGTAAAGGCCACAATAAACCATGGGGGTAATTTCACGATAACCAGGGAGCGCTTCTTTGGCTCTATTTTTAGCGAGTGTAACTGTGTCACCCGTACTAATATCTTTAATATCTTTAATTTGGGCAGCTAGATAACCGACTTCACCAGCCCGGAGAATGTCGCGTTTAGCTTCTTGTGGGGTTCTAATACCGAGTTCGGTAACGTAATAACGTTTGCCAGTTGCCATCATTAAAATTTCATCGCCAACCCGCACTTCTCCTTCTTTAATCCGCATCATAATCACGACGCCACGGTAGGCATCATAATAGCTATCAAAAATAAGCGCTTTTAGGGGCGCACTGCGGTCACCAATAGGGGCCGGCACATGGCGGACAACTGCTTCGAGAACTGCTTCAATATTAAAGCCTGTTTTGGCACTGATGCCGATTACTTTTTCGCCACCTAGACCAATGCGACGTTTAATTTCTTCCGTCACTTCTTCAAGGCGGGCACTCGGTAAATCAATTTTGTTGATCACAGGGATAATTTCAAGGTCGTTATCAACTGCAAGATAGACGTTCGCAAGGGTTTGCGCCTCAACCCCTTGGGTTGCATCAACGACTAAAATAGCCCCTTCACAAGCGGCGAGAGAACGGCTGACTTCATAGGTAAAATCAACGTGTCCCGGAGTATCGATTAAGTTGAGTTGGTATGTAATCCCATCTTTTGCTAAATAGTTCAAGGCCACGGCATTTAATTTAATGGTAATCCCGCGTTCTCGTTCCAATTCTAAAGAATCAAGCACTTGGGCTTTCATTTCCCGTTTAGCAAGTGTCCCGGTATGTTCAATTAAGCGATCAGCCAAAGTACTTTTACCGTGGTCAATGTGGGCAATAATTGAGAAGTTGCGAATAAGTTTTGGATCGTAATTCATGTTGTGTGTCCTATGCTAGAGCATTATACCAACTTTTAAGGTTTTTTTCGAGAATTCGAATATCTGTTATTGATATATTATCAATACAGGTCTTAATCATAAAAAAATTGAGAGATTTGTTCACTAATTTGATGGGCATGTCGAACGCTTGTTAAGATGCCGTGGTAAGTTTCTAAGTGTTCGCGATATGGTTGATAATTATAGCGCTTATCCATGAGTAAGATAAAGCCTTTATCCGTCTCAGTGCGAATCACCCGTCCCATGGTTTGGAGAATTTTATTTAAGGCCGGATAAACAAAGGCATACATCATGCCTTCATCAGTTGTTTTATCAAAATATTCTTCTTCTAATTTCTTTTCAAAAGACGGGGGCGGATAACCGACTCCGAGAATAATGACACCACTTAATCGATCACTGACGAGGTCGACTCCTTCACTAAATGATCCGCCTAATACAGCAAGACCAATTTTAGTCGTTTGCGGATTCAATGAAAACTCTTCAAGAAAGCGATCTTTTTCTCCATCGGTCATTTGTTGCGACTGGGCAACGATATCATGACCCGTTTTACCGCGTAATTTGATCGAAAGCGCGTCTAAGTAAGAAAAGCTTGGCGCATACACAAGATAATTACCAACGCGAACATTAATAGCGGCAAGAATCTTGTCAGCAACTTCTCCAATTGTTTCATCCCGATCTTTAAAATAAAGCGATACTGTTGGATCGACTAGAATAAGCAATTGTTCTCTCTTAAAGGGGTTGGGAATATGGCTAATGTCCCCCTTCATCCCAAGCATCGTCTTAAAATAGGGCTCTGGGGCAAGTGTGGCACTAAAGAAAATCGTATGATCAACCCCTTTTAGACTTGCATTTATAAATTTCGCAGGGTTTAAACACTTAATATTAAACTTTGGGAAAAACCTCTTGTCCTGATCAATCTCGGTGAAAATAACAAAGTTATCATCAACCATTTGTAAGATTTTCAAAAACTTATTGACCGCAAAAAAGAAATCGGCAAATGATTCAATCAGTGCATTTCCTTGTTCTTGCATATACGGACTGCCAATTGTAATGAATTTCTCTAAAAGTGATAAAAGGGCACCGGGAAATTCCTGAATGGTTTCATAAGGCGCTATCATATCAACACTATATTCAATAAGCACCTTCACAATCTTATTGATGATGGCCCGAATTTCCTTGTGCGGCGGCCCTTTCATCAGTTTCCGAAAGGTATAGAACGCTGAAAAATCTAGGGTTAAAGAATAATTATCCATGACCCGGCGCGATAAATTATGGGCTTCGTCAACAAGGACAAGATATTCCCCTTGTTTTTGATCAAAAAACCTTCTTAAATAGACAAAAGGATCAAAAAGATAATTATAATCGCCAATGATCACATCACTAAGTAAACTTAAATCTAATTGAAATTCAAATGGACACACTTCATGTTTAGTGGCCACATCCACCATTAGACTTGGCGTGTATTGATCGTGATTGGTATAGATGTCAAAGAGGGCATTTTTAACTTTGCCATAATAATTTTTCGCAAACGGGCATTCATCAGGGTTGCAAGCAATTTTATCGTTAATACACATCTTTTCTTTAGCGCTCAAATTAATGCTTTTTAAGTTTGCTGAACGCGCAATAATCCGAAGGGCATTTTCCGCTTGCGCTTTTCCACTTCCTTTTGCGGTCAAATAAAATATCTTCATTTTTGGTTTTTCCGCCAAACGTTTCAGTGCAGGAAATAAAACCGCCATGGTTTTGCCACTGCCGGTTGGCGCATTAAAGTAGAGTTCGCTACTTTCTTTAAGTCCTTCTGTCACTTCATCCATCATCATATTTTGACTTGGACGAATATCATTAAACGGGAAAACTAAGGCTTTTAGGGCCTCTGTCCGCGAAGTTTCGTATTCTTCAATGCGATTAAAAAAACTAAAGTAAATGCCAAAATAAGAACGAATGGCGATTTCAAGTTCTTCTTTAGAAAACTGATATCGTTTCAGCATCTTACGTTCATCAATTTGACTAATATAGGTTAGTTGAATGTGAATTGTCTCCAAATTTTGTTTATAGGCAAACATCAAGGCATAACATTGTGCTTGGCCAAGATGCCACAATTCATGTTGTTCAAAAAATTGATCTAAATCGGTGTTTGTTGTTTTTATTTCTTCAATGACGACTTCGTCATCATTCAGAATAATACCGTCGACCCGGCCTTGAAGGACCACTACGTGTCGATGATAGAGAAAAGTGTGTTCTAGATATTGCTCCGCTAAATAGCGCTTGTTTTGTTTTGCTTGATAATAAGCATGCAATTGAGAACCTCGAGTCATCGTCTCAATATTAAAAACACGGGTATCAATGTCCCCTGACCTTAAGGCAAAATCAACTAAACCGTGAACACTTAAAATGATCTTACTCATCGAGCGTCCTGGTTTTTAAGATAACTGGTAATTTATGTTTATCACCGTTGATAAAACTCCGAGCGTCAACGCGATTTTTCCCACTTTTTTGAAGAAAATTCAACTTAATTTGGCCATCCTTAAGCTGTAACACTAAAAAGTGACCATCAATAAAGAGTTCACCTAGGGGTCTTACCATGAGATTATTATAAACTTCGGCTTCATATAGTTTAAGGCTCGTTTCCTCATACCTTAAATTGACACCAATATCTGGAGCAAACGCACGTATTTTGCCAAGTATCGTTGCCATAGACTCTGTTTCTAAAGAAATATTTTCATTATTCGGTTTCAAGATGGGGGCGTAGGTTACACGACTTTCATCTTGTTTAACCCCGGGGTTAAGACCATTCACAACCGAGAGAAGGTGGTTTAAAATAAGTTTTTTACTTGCCTCAACCATCTTTTCACTCACGGTTTTAAAATTATCTTGCGATGTTAATGGAAACTTCTCGATTGCAAAGACCCGTCCTGCATCCATGGCTTCAACCATTTCCATCAAACTAACTCCGGTTTCCTTTTCATTATTAATGAGTGCCATTTGGATTGGTGAGGCTCCGCGATAAGCCGGTAAAATAGAACCGTGGAAATTAAGACAACCGAAGCGCGGGGCTTCTAAAACAGCCTTAGGAACAATTTGGCCATAGGCGAACGTAAGAATTAAATCTGGCGCTTTACTAACGATGAAATCATAATCGTTTCGAATGCGAATAGGGGTAAAGACATGTAGGTTATATTTTAATGCCACTTCTTTGACGGGGCTTGGTGTTAATATCTTTTTTCGGCCAATGAAAGCGTCAGCTTTAGAAACGACACCAATGATATTAAATCCCTCCAAAATAAGCCATTCAAGCAAGTTTGCACTGAAGTTAGGGGTCCCCATATAAAGGATTTTTAATGTTTTAATATTATTCATATTACAATTATAAACTAAAACGTTTCCGAACCGGTTTAGGAGCATAAATCAACCAGAAAAAAACGGTGTAAAATTGTTGAACATTAGTTGCTAATTTAAGTGTGAAACTATATAATAGTAAAGATTAAGTTGAAAGAGGTGAATTATGCCAAATATCAAATCACAAATTAAACGCGTGAAGACAAATGACAAAGCAAGAAATCGTAACGCTCACTTTAAAACTATGGTTCGGACCCAAATCAAAAAAGTCCGTCTCGCCATTGAAGCTAAAGATGTTGCCCTTGCTCAAGCAGAATACCGCAAAGCTGTATCCCTTTTAGATAAAGCCGTCCAACGCGGAGTCTTACACCAAAATAAAGCCGGTCGCCATAAAAGCGATCTTGCCTGTGATATTAACGCTCTTGCAGTTTAATAGTTAAGTAGAAACATTTCAAAACCATAGAAGCGGTCAATTTGACCGCTTTTTATTTCATGGTCGAGCTTTGAGAGGGCAACAAGAATTTCAAAAATTTGTGTGAGACTTGTTCTTCTCCGTAAATCCATGGCGAGTTTAACGCGATATGGATGGATATTTAAACGAGAGGCGACTTCATCATTGGTTAGCCCCATCTCGTGGTAAATATAGATTTGGGCGTATACTCGAAATTGATTTCCAACTTGGGCAATAAATGCAACTGGTTCTTGATTTTGAATTCTAAAATCTTGCCAAATCCGTAAGGTCTTTTCTTTGTCACCAGCGATAAAAGCATTGACAAGCGCAAAACTGTTTTCTTCAAGCAAAGGCGTTACAAGTTCTTCAACTAATGCAAGTGTTACCCGTTCACCGTAAATCGATAACTTTTCAGCTTCCTGCAAAAAAGCCCCAAGGCTCGTCACCCGGCTAATAAGTTCGGAAACGGCATCGCGGTCAATCCCAATATTTTGGCGGTCAAAGTAGGCATAAACAAATCGTTGCCAATCATTCTTATCAATATCTTTTTCAATTGTAATTTTGCCCCGATTTTCGATTAGTTTAAGGAGTTTATCTTTTTTATTTAGCTGCGAACTACGCGCAATAAAAATCATATGAACATCATCACTCAAATTCCCAACCATATCAATCAATTGATCAGGAATATCTTTGTTGACACTTTTTTCATTACTAGTTGTCAAAAAAGAAGCGTGATCTAAAATAAAGACTCTCTGATCCGTATCAAAAGAAAATGAATGGGCATCCTCGAGAATGTCACTAAACATTGTTTGTCGTAAATCATAGCGCACCAAGTTAAATGGATTTTGGACTTCCAAGATACTATCAACTAATTTTTTTATTGCCTTTTCGATCAAGGCATATTCATTTGCAGCGTAGAGGTATAACATAGTTATATATTACCATCTTTCGATGACAATTGTCCCTTCAATATCTGTTCGGCGCACTGCCACACCGTAGTGATTTAGGGTATTTAAAACAGTCGGGTGAGGATGGCCATAACGATTATTGTAACCACAACTGATAATCGCTGTTTGTGGCATGTAATGCGCGATAAAATGATCACTCGTACTTGAATTAGAGCCATGATGGCCTATTTTTACATATTCAAAAATGAGATCGGGATAGTTACTTATTAATGCCGTTTCATTGGGGTGACCAGCGTCTCCCATCAAAAGAATCTGAAAACTTGGAAAAGTAATATAGATGATGAGCGAATTTAGATTAACATCATCATAACCGCCTGGATTTAAATTGTAAAAGGTGATGTTATTTAAAGTAAACGGCATAAATGCAGAACCCATGATTTTATTGCGTACCCTAAATCCACGATCAAGCGAGTCAACCCCACCACTATGATCAAAATCATCATGGGTGATAATTAATGTTTCAATAACGTAAATGCGGTTCTTCTTAAAATACGGGATCAGTATTTCGCGACTGACATCTCGTCCGTATAATCCGCCGGTGTCAATCAAAACATACCGTCCTCGTGCATTCACAAGAATAGCATCCCCTTGACCCACATTAATAAACGTAACACCATATTTAATACCATTTAATAGCGGCATGTTGTTGAGCAAAATAATAGCTGTGAAAAATAACATGCTTTTTGTTTTTAAAGGCTTTATTCCGTAAAGATTGGCGTAAAAGAATATAAAAGAGATGCCCATTAGTACAACCCCTACATAAATAGAGAGAGCCGCCATTCGTAGTTGAAGATCAATTTTTGTACTAAACTCTAAGATACGATAAATTAAAAATAGTAAATTCATCCCCATCCGTTGCATCGGAATAATCACCAACGTTATATGATAAATAAGAAACCAAATGGCAACGAGCGGTGTGAGAATAAGAGGAAGAATTAAACTTATTAAACTGAACGTGCTTTGCGTCAATAATTGATAAGGAATAATCACTATCCATAAGATAAAAACCCCTTTAATTTTGCCACGAAATCCACCCGTAACTGGGGTTAGCGTATATGCAAAAATGAGAAAATAAGATAAATAAAAACTGGGAGACAATACTAAATACGGGTTAATGAACAAGAAAAGTGATGCCGCAATCACATTAAGTTCTAAGTAGTTAAAATGATGCTTAAGATAACGCGTATTAATATGGCGTAAGATACCCGTCACAAAAATACGGTAAAACGCAAACTTTGTGACGTCCAGAATATAGAGCAGCAAAAGCGATAAATAACTGATGCGTTCACTCGTTTTATGATTAAAAAAGATCATGCACACCTTCTTAACAACCCGCCGAATGAAAGATAAGTGGACGCCGCTTAGCGTAATCATGAATAATAAATTACTTTCCGCAATGGTATTCAGGAGCAAATCTTTATAATCACGATTTTTAAATAACAAAAATGCTTTCAACCCAGTTAAAATTGCAGGATAATCAACGTTAATTTTGAGTGATTCGAGCAATCGTAATGGTGACAAAATAAGGACATTAATACTCACGTTTGTAAGGGCGTAAGCGATGCCTTTATCTTTGAGATATTGGCCATAGTTAAAGTCCCCCTCAAGAAACGGGAAAAAATATGGTTCCTTTGCCCCATTCAAAAAAATGATATCACCCACTTTGTAATGATGCCCCGGTAGTGAAAGATAGAACTTTGAAAAAATCGTTTTCACAATAATAAAATTCGCGCCACTATCGATCACTAGACTAATCCCTCTCGTAAAAGGGAGAGCGCTAAAGCTTTTGCTAATAAATATCAATATTAAACCTAGAGCAAATGCCCCAAAGAATAATATCTTCTTTGCACTTCTTCTTTGTAACCAAAAAAAACCAAAAAAGATGAGTAGATAAATGGGATTAAACGCCGTCAGCAGTCCACTAACAAACGAGAGGAAATAAGCAAATAAAATCATCGTAAAATGACATAGTTTTTAATTGATTCAAACGTGCTTTTTCCGATTCCACGCACTTTTTGTAACGCTTCAAGATACGTAAATTCTCCATTTTCCGTCCGATAAGCAATGATATCAGTCGCAATTTGCGACCCGATTCCTTTAATTTTCATCAGTTCTTCTTTTGAACCAGTGTTAACATTATATTTTTCAAGCGCTTGTTCACCGCAATAATCATTTAAATCATTAATCGGCGCAATGTAGTAACTCACGCCTTTTACCAAACTTGTTTCTTCAATAAAAGCCCGGGAATCAGCGTTACTGGTCGTCCCACCAGCCGCGAGTAAAAGGTCTCCAATGGTATCCTCTTTTTTCATGACATATGAACCTGGTTTAACAACTTGACCCGTAATGGTCATCGTCATAAAACTATCATCGACAATTTGAATCGATGAGCCTGAGTTGGCCATTGGGCCAATATTATTATTAATAACCGAAAACGCAAAAATAACAATCACAGTAGCAATCACGACACCAATCATAAGTTTTAACATAAAAAGCCTCCTATTAATAAATATGGAGGCATTGTTAAACTTATTACAATTAAATAATTAGACGATTGGTTCAGTTGAAATATTTAAGATTTGAACTTCATATGGGTTTTGGGCTTTAACGACAACCCGGTCTCCAACTTTTCGACCTAAAATCGCTTCTGCGATCGGGGCATCAATGGAAATCGTGCCAGCTAATGGTTTCCCTTCAAATTGACCAAGGATACGGAATGAAAAGGTTTCATCATAGGTTGTATCATGGATTAAAACATAGTTTCCAACAGAAACGGTTTTGCTTGTTTTTGAGAATTCAACGACATTCTTGTTGGCAAGAATACGTTCAATTTCAATAATCCGACTTTCAATATTACCTTGTTTATTTCGGGCCGCATCATAGTCAGCGTTTTCACTTAAATCGCCATAACCACGGGCTTCTTCAATTTCTTGCAAGACAATCGGACGTTCAACATTAACTAAGTTTCTTAATTCTTGTTCTAAAGCTTCAACGCCTTCTTGCGTTAGTGTATATTTATCGATCATAATAAAGTCTCCTTTGTTCGATGCATGCGTATTATATCACAAACCAAGCCACTAACCAAATATTACGAAAAATGTTTAATTTCGGGTGATTAAGTAATTAATAGCGAGTGTTTTACTTATCTTCTAAATCAGACTCAAAGGTTGCGAAAACTTCCTCAACCTCAGCAATTTCTTCCTCGTCTTCAACATATTCAAGACTCCCATCATCGTAATAACGAGCATACATGACTTCCTCTTCATTGCCTTCTTCATGGAAAAAGACGTAGCGGGTGCCACGGGCTTCATTTTCATATGTAAATAAAATAACAAAGGTTGACTCAACCCCATCTTCATCTGTAATCGTAATTAATTCGTTTTCTTTCATTTTCCTTCGCTCCTTTGTGCTAGAAATGTTTCTAATATATATTTAGCGGCTACTTCATCAATTTTTGCGGCAATTTGTGAAGGCTTATAACCAAGGGCCCTTAGCTCTTCATAGGCGGCAATCGTTGTATAAGTCTCATTCACCAAGATCACGGGTGGGGCCCCATCCGCTAATAAGTCAAGGCGAAATCGTTCACTGGAACGGGCTCTTTCGCCAACGGTTCCATCCGTATTAAGGGGGTAACCGAGAATTATGGTTTCAATACTTTCCTTTGCACAAATCTCGAGGACACGTTCACGGGCTATTTTATAGTAATAGACTGGGAAATTAAAGTTTTCATAACTTACTGCCAGGGTCTGCTCACTATTCGTTATCGCAATGCCAAGGGTCTTCGTCCCTAAATCTAAGCCTAATAATTTACCCATTGATTTCCTTTGTTAGGATGGTCGTGATATCTTCTATTTGAACGATGTTTTTTAAAACACCACTTGCAAAATCAGGACGGCCACCACCCGAACCACCGTAAACCGCTGTGAGTGATTTCATTAATTTATTGGCATTTAATGTCGTGGTTAATTCTTTATGCAAACTAATAAGAATCGCTAACGAATCATTCATCTGACTTAATAAGATGACAGCCGCTTTTTGATCATCACCGCGAATTTTATCTGCAATAATGCCTAAATCTTCACGAGTCTTATCGTTAAATGACGCCGTATAAAGGTGAATATGATTTATTTTGTGGGCCGGTAATTGGACCGCAATGGCATGGAGATCTTCTTGATGCCGTTTTGCCATTTTGGCATTTACATCTTCATATTTTGCTTGGAGATGACGAACGGCAGGTAAGACATCGCGCACATCCTTTAAGGCTAATACATCGGCCATTAACTGAATAGTTACTTGTGACTCTTTTAAATAGTCATAAGCAGCTAACCCGGATAAAGCGGTGATGCGACGGACACCACTGGCGACGCTTCCTTCACTGACAATGACAAAGGCGCCAATCTCACGGCTATTCATGACGTGGGTACCACCACATAATTCGATCGATACGTCGCCAAGGATAACAACCCGAACTAAGTCGCCATATTTCTCCATAAATAACGCTTTAGCCCCTAGTTTTTTCGCTTCTTCAACACTCATGAACTTAATGGTTAAAGGGATTGCCTCATTAATATATTGATTCACCTTTTTTTCAATCGTCGCTAGTTCATCTTTACTGATACGACTATTGTAGTTAAAGTCAAATCGTAAGTAATCATCACCGACATAGCTGCCTGCTTGTCCAACTTCCGGACCAAGCACATCGTTTAAGGCCCGATGGAGAAAATGGGTGGCGCTATGGTTAGCCGTAATTGCCAGCCGACTTGACGTATTTATATCAAGTGTCACTTCGTCTCCAATCGCAATCTTCCCATATTCGATGACCAAATGATGTAAGTGTTGCCCATGGGGCGCTTTACTCATTTGTTTGACACTCGCACGCATCTCTGTTGAAGAGACAAAACCAGCATCACTGACTTGGCCGCCACTCTCACTATAAAACGGCGTCATATCAAAGATGGCACTGACTTCATTTTCACTCTCACTCACTTCAACTCCATCTTTAAAAAGACCGATGACTTTAGCGTTTATGCTATATTCATTTTCAATAAATGTTGATTTTTGTGTAAAGCGTAACAAACTTTCACTTTGCATTGCCATACTATTCATATTTTTCCGGGCATTACGTGCTTTTTCTCGTTGTGCTTCAAGATGTTTTTCAAATGCGGCATTGTCGACTTTCGCACCAACTTCGGACGCGACTTCAATCGTAATTTCAAGCGGGAAGCCATAAGTATCATAGAGTTTAAAAGCGAGTTCGCCACTGACTTCATTTGTTGTTTGTAAGGCAGACCGTAATAATTCTTCGCCATGGGTAAGGGTATTTAAAAACCGTTCTTCTTCAGCTTTAATTTGTTTTGTAACATTTGTTTCACGCTTTAATAAATCAGGATAAAAATCTTTCATAATCGTAATAACAGTTGGGACTAATCGATAAAGAAATGGACCATTCATTCCTAATTTTTTACCGTAGCGGACAGCCCGTCGTAATACACGACGTAAGACATACCCACGACCCTCATTCGCAAAAC
>Ga0265293_10002164_pt1 | contig 40560 bp, 37 predicted proteins | sample Munlanlewell138R_FD_192505 | JGI IMG/M metagenome (GOLD analysis project Ga0265293, IMG submission 192505) | Leachate microbial communities from a municipal landfill in Southern Ontario, Canada - Leachate well 138R | ecosystem: Engineered > Solid waste > Landfill > Unclassified | place: Canada...
ATTGATATACTCTTTTCTCATATTTAAAAATCTCCTATTGTTTCGGGCAGCTGCTCCAATGCTGCTCTGCACTGCTCTTCCGATGGGGCCACTCCATGCCAGCGGTTGTCGTCTTCCATAAAATCTACCCCTTTTCCCATAGTGGTATTTAGAAGGAGCATTTTGGGCCTTGGATCGGCAACAGCCCCCTTTGCCCACTCCAAAGCTTGTAAGAGGGAGTTCATATTGTTCCCTTCAACCTCTCTACAGCTCCAGCCAAAGGCCTCCCACTTCTTTGTTAAATCTCCCATCCCCATTATATCATCTATTCTGCCGTCAATCTGCTGCCCATTCCAGTCGGTTATAGCTATCAATCTGTTGAGCCTGTTGTGAGCAGCAAATAGTGCCGCCTCCCACACCTGCCCCTCCTGACATTCACCATCGCCCAAAAGGACATATACAAAATTCTCTTCGCCATTCATCTTTTTGGCAACGGCAGCACCATTTGCAACCGACAATCCCTGCCCTAAGGAGCCTGAAGCTATATGTATTCCCGGAAGCCCCTGATCGGTTGAGGGGTGTCCCTGAAGTGGCGACCCCAATTTTCTAAATGTTGCAAGATAGGAGAGGGGAAAGTATCCCGAACGGGCCAAGACACTGTAAAAGAGAGGCGACATATGCCCTGCCGACAAAAAGAAGAGATCGCTTCCAACTCCATCGCGCCTCCAATTTTTTGGGGAGTGCTTCATCTCTTTAAAGAAGAGAGCAACTACAATATCGGTACTGCTCATAGAGCCGCCCGGATGCCCCGAAGAGGCGTTGTACACCATTCTAATGATGTCTCTTCTAACTTGTGAGGCGATTGCCTCTAAACCATATTTCTGTTCCATATAGTGTGATTGGAAAATTTTCTAACTGCGTAAAGATAGCGACAAACTTATAATTTTGGAATTATTTTTATCTTTGTAGGTTGTCAATAAGCTATTTAGATAGTATGCAGAGCATTAGAAATTTTTGTATAATCGCACATATCGATCACGGTAAAAGCACTTTAGCCGATAGACTATTAGAGAGTACACACTCGGTAGAAGAGCGGGAGATGGATAGCCAGGTGTTAGATTCGATGGAGTTGGAGAAGGAGAAGGGGATTACCATTAAGAGTCATGCGATTCAGATGGACTATCTACACAATGGAACCAACTATTCGCTAAACTTAATAGATACCCCTGGCCATGTAGATTTTTCATATGAGGTCTCCCGTGCAATTGCGGCGTGTGAAGGGGCACTTTTGGTGGTAGATGCCACACAGGGAATACAGGCACAAACCATCTCCAATCTCTATCTTGCTATAGAAAACAACCTTGAGATTATCCCAGTTTTAAATAAAATTGATGTAGAGAGTGCAATGATTGAGGTGGTAAAGGAGCAGATTGTTGATCTTATAGGGTGCAGCGATGAAGATATTTTGTTGGTAAGTGCCAAAACGGGGGATGGTGTAGAGCAGGTGTTGGAGGCGATAGTAGATAGAGTTCCCCCTCCCACAGGTTCTGTAGATGAACCGTTGCAAGCTCTTATTTTTGACTCTCTATTTAACCAGTTTAGAGGAATTATCGCCTACTTTAAGGTAAAAAACGGAGTTATTCGTAAAGGAGATAAAGTTAAGTTTGTTAATACCGGAAAAGAGTATGAGGCAGACGAGGTTGGCAAGTTGAAATTGAAGCTGGTTGCCACCAACGAAGTGAGGGCAGGAGATGTGGGTTACATTATCTCTGGTATCAAGAGTGTAAAAGAGGTGAAGGTGGGCGACACTATTACCCATATCGATAGGCCTTGCAGTAGCTCTATTGCAGGGTTTGAAGAGGTTAAGCCAATGGTCTTTGCCGGGCTCTACCCCGTTGAAGCCGATCTATACGAGGAGCTTCGCACCTCTTTAGAGAAGTTGCAGTTGAATGACGCCTCTTTGGTCTTTGAACCCGAATCCTCTTTAGCTTTGGGATTTGGCTTTAGAGTTGGCTTCTTGGGACTTTTACATATGGAGATAATTCAAGAGAGGCTCTACAGAGAGTTTGATATGGATGTCCTTACAACTGTTCCCAATGTCTCCTATAATGTCTATACAAAACAGGGCGAAGTTGTAGAGGTTCATAACCCTTCGGGGCTACCTGCCGAAACCACTATAGATAAAATAGAAGAGCCATATATTAAAGCTCAAATAATATCGAAGTCGGAGTACTTTGGAGTTATTATGAAGCTCTGCTTAGATAAGCGGGGAGTTTTGGTTAGCCAAAATTTTCTTACAAGCGATAGGGTAGAGTTAAACTTTGATATGCCTCTTTCGGAAATTGTATTTGATTTTTACGACAAATTGAAATCTATCTCTAAAGGGTACGCTTCGTTTGATTACTATCTTACCAATTATAGAGAGGCCAATCTTATTAAATTGGATATTCTACTCAATGGAGAGCATGTAGATGCACTCTCTACCCTTATTCACAGAGATCACGCCTACGATTTTGGCAGGAAGATGTGTGAGAAGTTGAAGGAGCTAATACCACGGCAGCAGTTCGATATAGCTATACAAGCGGCCATTGGGGCAAAAATTATTGCAAGAGAGACAGTAAAGGCTGTTAGAAAAGATGTAACGGCAAAGTGCTATGGGGGAGATATCTCTCGAAAGAGAAAGCTCTTAGAGAAACAGAAGAAGGGTAAGAAGAGGATGCGTCAAGTTGGTAATGTAGAGGTTCCTCAGAGTGCCTTTATGGCTGTTTTGAAATTGGATTGATCGAATTGCTATTGTTATAATAGAGAAGAGGGGCTGCCAAATTTTGGCAGCCCCTCTGTTATAGTTGTTGTGAGAAATCGATTAACGATACTTGGCAAATTCGATATCGCTCTCTGCACGCGCTTTAAGAGCACTATTTGAAGAGGCAATCTCAAGCTGTTTTGCAACTTCTGCTTTGTCTCCTTTACGGGCAGCAATAATAGCTCTCAAGTATGCAGCATCGGCACATTTGCAGGTGATTGCTTGAGAGGCCTTATCCAATTGATTGGTTAAGATATAGGCAAGTCCCTCATTTTCACTCTTGGTACCTGCAAGCTTAGAGGCCGCTTCGCTATACTTTCCATTTAAGATATCTAAAGTTGCGCTATTTACCTTAGACTCTTTTGAGTTGGATTTGGCAAATAGAGTAGCTGCAGTAGAGTAGTCGCCACTCTGAAGAGCTGCTATACCGGCGCTATTGTAATATACAGGGGTGGTTTTGTTTGAAACCTTAGCCAATGCATTTTTAGCAACATCCAATTTCTCTTTTGCCAATGCAATTGAAGCGAGATTTAGGTAACCACGGTCGTCGTTAAATTTATCTCCAACTTTTTTGTAGATAGTAGCTTTGGTATCCCAATCTTTAATTAGAGTGGCTGCACGCAATAGAGCCTCTACATCCAACTGATCTATATTTTGACCTACAAGCTCTACCAACTGTTCGGGGGTATAGTTGTTGAAATCTATGGAAGTGACCATTCTTGCTCTTCTTAGTTCGGGAAGAATCTTGTCGGCAAGAATCTTATAGACCATAGAGATATTCTTAATCTCTCTTTCGCGAACAACAGGGTCGCTATACATAGAGAGAACCCTAAGGATTAAGTCTTTATCTTTAATATCGGAGGCAGCAACCAATTTTTGGAAACCATCCCAATCTTCACCAATTGAAGTTACTGTAATAGGCCCAACCAAAGGCTCTTTATTGGTAATCTTCTCCAACGCCTTTTTGGCATTATCTCCCCTTCCTTGAGAGAGTTTGGTGTTGAGTTTGATAGGCCCTTCGGGGGAAGCGTATGCTATGATCTCTGTACCCTTAACAACTCTCTGATTGTCGTTGGCCAAGTTGGTAAGAAATTGTTGGAACTCTTTAATTTCCGATTTGGTAAGCTCTTTGGTTAAAACCTTGTCGCTATTGATGTTAAATAGGAACTGAGTCTCTTTATGCTCTCTAACAACCTCGGAGTAGTTGTCTGCCTGTAGAGGCGATCTTTCACCTTTGGTATTAACCAACTTATAGGTGGTAATAGCACCATCGGCAATAGGATAGGGTGCTGGGAGTGCTATCTTTTTACCTTTATTTAAAAGATAGGCGCGGAGCTCTAAGCGGGAGTTTTCCATTCCCGGTTTATAGTCGAAAAGAGCAGTGCCATTTGCCTGGCCTCCTGAATTGGGGACAACTTGGAAATTATCCAACACCTTCTCTCCTTGTAGCTTAAGTGCAGGAGCTGCTGCCTCTCCCCCTTTGTAAACCAATACCGGTACAACTTCCATTATAGCGTCGGGATGGAAATAGTAGGTAGGAAAATCCATTGTGTAGTTTGCTTCGATCTTATCGGCAACTACTTCCAAAATTTGTGGATTGCCTTTAGCATCTATCAATTTCGCATTCTGCACCATCAGCAAAGGGCTGCAGCAGGCCGAAATAGAAAAGAGAGCTATAGCAACAGCTAAAACTTTAAACACATTCTTTTTCATTACGAATATTTTAAATAGTTATTTCAATTAAAGTGGTATGATAGACGCAAATATATAAAAAAGTTAAAAAATCACCTAAATTAAACCTTTTGCTTTCAAAGAATTTAACTCTTTTTGGGTATCGATGGAGATAGTATCATAAAAACTCTCTTTTAGAGTGATTTTCAACCCCTTTTCCATCCATCTCAACTGCTCCAATTTTTCTACACTCTCCAACTCCCCTTCAGAGAGGGAGGCAATCTCCATTAGAGTCTCTCGTTTAAATCCATAAACCCCTATATGTTTATAAAAATGGTGGTGATCGAGCCACCTCTCTTGGGGCAAATCTCTAATATAGGGAATGGGCGCCCTACTAAAGTAGAGGGCTTGATTTTGAGAATCTACCACTACTTTTGGAATGGAGGGGTTGATTAGCTCCTCTTGGCTCTCTATCTTCTTCATAAGTGTTGCAATCTGAGTGGTACCTGCTTCAAAACAACTCTTTAGCTCCTCTATCTGGGAGGGCTCAATAAAGGGCTGGTCGCCCTGTATGTTTAGAATATAGTCATATTGTACCCCTTCTGCAGCCTCTATCTTGGTTAGCGCTTCGAAGATTCGCGAGGTGCCGTTGGGGTGGTGGGAGGAGGTAGAGATTACCTTTCCACCAAATCGCTCAACTTCTCTAATAATTTCCGGGTGATCTGTAGCAACAAAGAGCCTCTCTACTCTACTCTCTACTCTTTTATATACCCTCTCAATCATAGTAACTCCGCCAATTTTTATAAGCGGCTTACCGGGTAGCCGTACCGATGCAAAGCGGGCAGGAATAATTGCAAGAAACTTCATTGTGCTATATTATTTTTCAAAGGTATAAATTTTATATATTTTTGTCTATATGAGTTTAGAGAGAGTCAAATCGCGCTTCGATATTATTGGGGACAATCCCCGTTTAAATAGAGCACTTGAGATAGCTCTACAGGTTGCCGATACCGATCTTACTGTTTTAGTTATGGGTGAGAGTGGTGTAGGAAAAGAGGTGATCCCCAAAGTTATTCACACCAATAGTGTGCGGAAGCACAATAAATACTTTGCAATAAACTGTGGTGCAATTCCAGAGGGGACAGTAGACTCCGAACTGTTTGGCCATGAGAAGGGAGCTTTTACCGGTGCAGTCGAAAACAGAAAAGGGTATTTTGAGGAGGCCAACGGCGGTACTCTCTTTTTAGATGAGGTGGCAGAGCTCCCCATATCTACACAGGCAAGACTTTTGCGGGTATTGCAGTCGGGGGAATTTATAAGGGTGGGCTCCTCTAAGGTGCAGAAGACAGATGTAAGAGTGGTTGCCGCAACCAATATCGATTTGGCAAGGGCGATCGAGTCACATAAATTTAGAGAGGATCTCTACTATAGGTTAAATACTGTTCCAATTACAATACCCGCTTTAAGAGAGCGGTATGAAGATATACATCTTCTTTTTAAAAAATTTGCTCTCGACTTTGCCGAAAGGAACTCAATGCCCAAGGTTACTCTTACCCCCGATGCTATCGAACTGTTAAGTTCTTACCGCTGGCCGGGCAATGTTAGGCAGCTCAAGAGTGTTACAGAGCAGCTCTCTCTCTTAGAGCCGGAAAGAGTGATAGATGCAGATGCTCTGCACAAATATTTGCCCATAGAGAGTGGCCGCAATCTTCCAATGAGAAGAGAGGATTTTATGGGTGACGATTACAGCAGAGAGAGAAATAGAATCTACTCCGCTATATATAGTTTAAGACAGGAGGTTGCACGACTTAAAGAGATTGTAGAGAGCTCAACCCAACCCTTTACCCCCTCTGCTACCCCCTCTCTCTCATCCGATAGGGAGCTACTTCAAAATATAGAGGAGACCTCTGCTGTAGAGTTGGAGGAGGAGCCCCCCGCAACGCTCTCTATCCAAAAAGTGAATGAAGAGCTTATTCGCCTTGCATTAGAGAGACATGGCGGCAAACGGAAGCCGGCAGCCGAGGAGCTTGGCATTTCGGAGCGTACCCTATATAGAAAAATTAAAGAACTTGATATCTCTCTATGAGAAGAGCTATAATATATATATTGCTGCTGTTTACCTTGTGGGGGTGTGGCATCTACTCCTTCTCCGGCACCTCAATAGCTCCCGATGTCTTATCTATTTTGGTTGCCACTATAGAGAATAGGGCTTTACATGTAAATCCCCAGCTTAGCAATGCTTTAACAGAGGCGTTAAAGGAGAAGTATAGGCGGCAAACCAAACTTAAATTGGTTAACGACCAGGGCGATTTAGAGGTTGAGGGAGAGATTACCGGTTACGAATCTACTGCTATAGCTGTAACAGCCCAAGAGATTGCCTCTCAAAATAGACTTACTGTAACTGTTAAGATTAGCTTTTCAAATCACAAATATCCCAAAGAGAATTTTGAGAAACGATATGCGGCATTCGAAGATTTTCCCTCTACAAGCTCTTTAGACGCAGTTGAAGGAACCCTGATAGATGCTATTGTTGAAAAGCTCACCGAACAGATTTTTAACGATACTGTTGCAAACTGGTAGATATGAAGCAGCTGACCCTCTTGCAGTTAGATTATCTGATATCGCGATACCCTTGGTACACTATAGGTTTTTTAGATAGCTATCTACAACTTGTAGAGAGCGATCCCGAAGGGGCCCAAAGCTATTTGAAAAAAGTTGCAACCCGAATATACTCCAGAGAGGAGCTCTACTTCTGTAGAGAGGGGAGAGAGGGGGGGAGAGGACAACTTGAAGAGAAGATAGATAGTGGAGAGGCCGATAGTATAATTGAAGAGAGCAACCAAAAGGTGGTAGAGAGAGAGAGGGAAGAGCCACTTTTGGAATTTGGAAAAAGTTTTGGACATCAAGAGGAAGAGAGGGTGGTTAGAGTTGTTGTAGGTTCCGACTATTTTAGCCACAACGATTTTGATAGCGTAGAACTGAATGGCGACAATCCGGTAGATAACTATATCTCTGAAAATCCCTCACTTCTCAAGAGTACATTTATTGCCTCTTCGCAAGAGAGGGAGCCAATTATAGAACTTGATAGTGCCCAAACAGAGGGGCTGTTGGACGATATCTCCTGCTATACCGAAACCTTAGCTGCCATCTACTCCGAGCAGGGCTACTATAAAGAGGCGTTAGAGGTCTATTCAAAACTAATTTTGTTAAATCCCAAAAAAAAGAGTTACTTTGCCTCTCTTATTGAAGAGGTAAAGAGAAAAAAGAGTTAATGTTATGTATACATTTCTTGCAATATTGATAGTGATTGCCAGCATCCTATTGACCCTTATTGTATTGGTTCAAAATTCTAAGGGTGGCGGATTGGCAGCCAATTTCGCTTCTGGAAATCAAGCTTTTGGAGTTAGACAAACTGCCGATTTTTTAGAGAGGGTAACTTGGATTCTTGCAATTGTAATTATCTCTCTCTCTGTCTTGGCAACCGCTTTTGTCTCTACGGGTGTTAAAAAGCAGAGCGTTATTCAGGAGAGGATAGAGAGTTCCGCTCCCGCTCAAAGTGTTCCTGAATTTCCCACAATTCCCGGTGGAGAGGCGACAAAAAATGAAGAGTCTCCCACTTCAAACTAAGACTCTTTATTTATAATATTGAACTCCCGCCCAACCTTAATAAAGGTATCTACACACCTCTCCAACTGCTCCATTGTGTGTGCAGCGCTTATCTGAACCCTTATTCTTGCCTCTCCTTTAGGAACAACCGGGTAGTAGAAACCTATCACATAGATTCCCTCTTCTAACATTCTTGATGCAATCTCCTGAGAGAGTTTTGCGTCATAAAGCATAACTGCACAAATAGCACTCTGTGAGGGTTTGATGTCAAATCCTGCAGCTATCATCCGATCAATAAAATAGGTGGTATTGGTGTGAAGCCGGGTTAATCTTGAGTTATCTTCACTTAACATATCGAATGCTTTCACTCCTGCCGCCGCTACCATTGGTGGAATAGAGTTTGAGAAGAGATAGGGGCGCGACCGTTGTCGCAACATCTCAATTATCTCTCTCTTTCCGGTGGTAAATCCCCCTATTGCTCCTCCAAAGGCTTTGCCCAGAGTACCGGTAATAATCTCTATCTTACCCATAAGATTGAAGATCTCTGTGCTCCCCTTTCCCCTCTCCCCTACTACTCCTGCAGAGTGCGACTCATCTACCATCACCATTGCATCATATTTTTGGGCAAGGCGATATATCTCATCTAAAGGGGCCAAATTTCCATCCATAGAGAAGACCCCATCTGTAACTATTAATCTAAATCGCTGAGCCATTGCAATTTTAAGAGCACTCTCCAACTCTTCCATATTGGCATTTGAGTATCTATAGCGTTGAGCCTTGCTGAGTCTAACTCCATCTATAATAGATGCATGGTTGAGTGCATCGGAGATTATTGCATCTTCTTGGGTAAGAAGTGGTTCAAATAGACCACCATTTGCATCGAAACAGGAGGCGTAGAGAATTGTAGCTTCGGTCCCAAAGAATTTGGAGATCCTCTCCTCCAGCTCCAAGTGGAGATCTTGCGTTCCACAGATAAAGCGAACCGAAGAGACCCCATAACCCCGCTCGTGGAGTGCTGTTGTTGCAGCCTCTTTAAGCTCGCGGCAGTTGGAGAGCCCAAGATAGTTGTTGGCACAAAAGTTGAGGAGTTCTTTACCGGACTCGATTGTAATTGTAGAGTGTTGAGGAGATACTATACTCCTCTCTTTTTTGAAGAGTCCTTCAGACTCTATTGTTGCAAGCTCTCGTTTCAAGTGCTCTTTAAAATTTGTATACATAAGGTTTAAATTTTCTCTAACAAAGTTACTAAAGAAAAAGTAGAGAATTATAAAACTAAATTAGTTTATTTAGTTTTGTTGCTCTATATTTGTCCCCAATTTATAAAAGAATGGAATTGAAAAGAGAGATAGTAGAGAGATCTGTAGAGCTCTTTAAGAGAGTGGGATGTAAGAGGGTTACAATGGATGATGTTGCTCTCTCCAATGGAATCTCTAAAAGAACTCTATATGAGCTTTTTGAGAGTAAAGATGCTCTTTTGGAAGAGTCGCTTCTCTTTATGCAACAGGAGATGGCCGAAGCGGTAGAGAGGTATAAAAAATTGGATTTAAATATAATTGAGATAGTTTGTAAGATTCATAAAGATCATGCGGAGCAAGATTTTACTTGGAAAAATAGTTTTTTAAATGAGCTGAAGAGGTATCACTATGGGGTTTATAAAAACCTTACAGCCAATCTCCTCTCTTTTCATAGATTTATGATAAACGATTTTATTGAAAGAGGAAAGAGGGAGGGGATAATAAGGGAGGAGATAAATGTTCAGATATTTGTAGATCTACTTATGGAAATTTCTGCTTTTGGCGAAAAGCGCCAACTTACCTTCTTAGGGGGCTATTCCCGTAAAGAAATTTTTAGAGAAGTTGTGCTCTCTTATATAAGAGGGCTCTGTACAGAATTGGGAGTTGCCGAAATAGAAAAAAATGTAAATAGTTAATTTATTTCAAATTGAGATGAAGTTATATAGAAGTAAAATAGTAGGATCCTCTCTTTTACCACTACTAATAGTGGTTCTGCTTATCCTAAATTCCCCCTCTGCTATGGGTGAGAGTTTGAAACTCACTCTTGAGGGTGCTGTCGAGCTCGCTTTAGACAGAAACTTAAGTGTAAAGGTGGCAGATAGCGATGTAGAGCGGGTAGATTGGGCAAAAAAAGAGAATTGGTATAAACTCCTCCCCCAAATTGGAGCCAATGCGCAGTATGTAAACAATATTTTGAAGCCGGTCTTCTTCTCCGATTTTTTCCCGGGGGGCAAAATGGAGGTGGGCTCTACCCACAGCTATGCCCTAACGGGAACTATGCAGCTGCCACTCTTGTCGCTCCCCCTCTTGAAGAGCATCCAGCTTTCTGAATTGGAGTTGCAAAAAGCTTTAGAGAGTGCCCGCGAAGCGAAGATAGAGCTGATTGCCCAAGTGAAAAACTCCTTCTATGGAGTACTGATGGTAGAGGAGTCGTTACAGGTGTTACAGGAGAGCTATAATAATGCTAAGCAGGTGGCAGACAATATAGAGGAGATGTATAGACACGGGTTGGCCTCTGAATATGATTATATCCGTTCAGATGTTGCGGTTAGAAATATTCTACCGGCTATTGAGCAGGCTAAAAATGGATTGGATCTCTCTAAAATGCAACTTAAAGTTCTGCTCTCATTGGATTTGGGAGTAGAGATTGAGTTGGAGGGGAGCATAGGGCAATATAGAGACTCCCTTTTGGCCCCTTTACCCGAAGAGGGCTCTTCTTTAGCACTCAACTCTACCCTTAGACTCATAGATTTACAGTTGGAGGGGCTCAATAAAAGTTTTGAACTGATAAGATCGCAGAGAGTTCCCTCTTTAGCCGGCTTTGCAAATTATCAATTACAGTCGCAAACCGAACAATTTAGCTTCAATAGTAAGTGGGTTAACTCCGTTGCCGTTGGCCTCTCTATCCAAATTCCAATCTTCAACCAACTCTCTATCTCTATGAAAGAGAGGCAGGCTAAAACAGGTATCAGGCAGGTTAAGTACCAGAGAGAGCTGGTAGAGAGCAATCTCAAATTGGCCCTCAAAAATTGGATTAACGAACTATCCAGAGCCAAATTGCAGTTGGAGTCGGATGGGTTGGCGGTAAAACAGGCCAAAAAGGGGTATGAGATAGCTAAAAGTAGATATCAATCGGGGGGAGGCACTCTATTGGAATTGAACGATGCCCAAATGGCATTGACCAATTCGCAGCTCAATATGAATCAAACTATCTACAGCTATATAAAAGCAGAAACCGAGTACAAAAAAATTATTGGAGGTGAGATAGTCAATAAATAAAAGAGATTATAACAATTGATATATGAAAAGAGAAATTATTAAGAGGTGGTTTGGAGGTTTGGCAGTTGCCTCCCTATTGGTGGCCGGGTGCTCTCCCAAAGAGCAGGAGAGCGCAAAAGAGGTCTCTAAAGTACATAAGGTAAAAGTGGAAGAGGTTATCCAAAGAGATGTTGAACAGGTTTACCAATTTAGTGGCAATATAGAGCCTATGGTTAAAAACAGCATCTCCAGTGCCGCTGCCCAAAGAGTAGAAAAGGTCTATGCCTATGTTGGCGACAGGGTGAAAAAAGGAGATCTCTTGGTGGAGATGGAGGATATCAACCACTCTCAACTCTCTATACAGTTGACAAATCTGCAGAACGATCTAATGCGGATGGAGGCTCTCTACAAGGTGGGAGGAGTATCTGAACAACAGTATGAACAGCTCAAAACACAGGTAGAGGTGATGAGTGAAAACTTAGAGAATATTGCCAAGAATACTAAGTTGCGTTCACCAATAGATGGAGTTGTGGCTATGCGTAACTTCGACGACGGCGATCTTGCAGTTGGACAGCCTATATTGGTTGTTATGCAGATTGACCCGGTGAAGATATTGGTAAATATATCGGAGGAGTTTTTTCCGCAGGTAAAGGTTGGGCTGCCGGTTAAGGTGGAGTTGGATATCTACCCACAGAGACAATTCATGGGTAGGGTTGTGCTAATTCACCCAACAATGGATCCAATGACCCGCTCTTTTAGCGCAGAGGTTAGAATTGAAAATAGAGAGAGCCTTATCCGTCCGGGGATGTTTGCTCGAGCATATATCAATTTTGGTTCCCGCTCAAGAGTGGTGGTACCCGATATTGCAGTTGTTAAACAGCCGGGGACCAACAGTAAATATCTATATGTTATGGAGGGTGATAGAGTTGCCTATAGAAAGGTTGAGTTGGGGCGGCGAATTGGTAATATATATGAGGTGTTGGAGGGGGTGGCTATAGGCGAAAAAGTTGTAGTTGCGGGCTTTACCGGACTACGGGAGGGTATGGAAGTAACCCCCGTAGAGGGGGGAGTAGATCTCTCTCTCCAATAATCTTTTAGATTGAAGAAATTATGAAGATTTATGAAAGTTCAGTAAAGAAACCTATCACTACAGCCCTAATTTTTGTGGCTATAGTAATCTTTGGTCTCTTCTCTTTTTCGCGCCTTTCGGTTGATCTCTATCCAGAAATAGAGCTCAATGCCGTTACTGTTATGACCACCTATGCGGGGGCAAGTGCAACCGATATAGAGCAAAATATTACAAAACGGTTGGAGACAGGCTTTAGTACTGTCTCAAATTTAAAGCGGATAACCTCTACCTCTAAAGATAATATCTCTTTAATTACTATAGAGTTTGAGTATGGAACCGATATGGACGAATCTCTAAACGATATCCGTTCGGTTATAGATATGTTAAAAAACTTTCTTCCAAAAGAGATAGAGAGCCCTGTTATCCTCAAGTACAGCTCAAGTATGATGCCCATACTCTTTCTTTCGGCAAGAACCACAGGCGATGTACAAGGGCTTTATAAAATGTTGGAAGAGAGGGTGGCAAATCCTATCAATAGAATTGATGGAGTCGCTTCTGTCAATATTTCGGGAGCTCCCGAACGGGAGATTCAGGTGTTGATAGACCCTAAGAAGATGGATGGCTACAATCTTACGGTAGAACAGCTGGCGGGGGTTATTGCCATGGAGAATCGAAATATTCCCGGCGGCAATATAGATATTGGATCTGAAACCTACTCTGTTAAAACCGACGGTGAATTTACCTCAAGCGGTCAAATTAAGGAGTTGGCTATTGGCAGCTTTATGGGGCGTACCATTTTTGTAAAGGATGTTGCAGTAGTTAAAGATACTTTGAAGGAGCGGGCTACCGAAGTGCTTACCAATGGCGAAACTTCGGCTATGATTGTGGTTCAAAAGCAGTCGGGCTCCAATGTTGTAGATATAGCCAACAAGATAAACAAAGAGCTTCCCTCTATTCGTGCAGGGCTACCCGAAGAGGTGGAATTGGAAGTTGTTATAGATACCTCAGACTTTATTAAAAAGAGTATAAGCTCCCTTTCGGAGACGGTTCTATTGGCCGGACTCTTTGTGATGATTGTGGTGCTCCTCTTCTTAGGACGATGGAGGGCAACCTTTATAATTATCTTAACTATTCCCGTATCCCTTGTGGCCGCCTTTATCTATCTAATGGCTACGGGTAATACACTAAATATCATCTCTCTAAGTTCTCTCTCGATTGCAATAGGAATGGTGGTTGACGACGCTATAGTGGTGCTCGAAAATATAACTACCCATATTGAGCGGGGAACAAAACCGAAGGATGCGGCAATCTACGCTACAAATGAGGTGGCGGTGGCGGTAGTTGCCTCTACCTTAACTATTATTGCCGTTTTCTTCCCACTCACTATGGTTTCGGGGCTGGCAGGAGTTATGTTTAAACAGTTGGGTTGGATAGTTACCATAATTATCTCTATCTCTACTTTGGCCGCCCTTACCCTAACCCCAATGATGAGTGCCTTTATGCTTAAGCAGGATCCAAAACGGGGTAAAGTTTTTACCTTCTTCTACGCCCCTATCGAAAGGGGTTTGGACGCTTTAGATAGAGGGTATGAGAGGTTCCTGAGATTTAGTCTTCGCAACAGAAGTTTAATTTTGGGCGGCTCTGCTCTCCTATTTCTTCTTAGTATCCTACTTCTTAGCAAAGTTGGAACAGACTTTTTCCCAGAGAGCGACAACTCCAGAATATCTGTGACTGTCGAACTTCCGGTGGGTACTCGGGTAGAGAAGGCGAGAGTGCTAAACAACTATCTTTACAACAAGTGGATGGAGCGCTACCCCGAAATTTTAATTATTCAATCTTCAATGGGGCAGTCGGACGGCTCCAATCTCTTTCTCTCTATGGGGAGTTCCGGAACGCATCTAATCTCTCTAACAGTTAGATTGAAAGATAAAAAAGAGAGAGAAAGCTCTATTTTTGAAATTTCCGACCAAATGCGTAACGACCTCTCTGCAATTCCCGAAATCTACCGTTATGAAGTTATCCCCGGCGGAGGTACTGGGATGGGCGGCGGTGGCAATAATGTAGAGATGGATGTGTTGGGTTACGATTTGGATATCACCGGAGAGGTGGCAGCCCAAATTGTAAAAATAATGGAGCAGACAAAGGGGGTGAGAGATGTTAAGGTGAGCCGTGAAGATTTTATTCCGCAACTGAAGGTAGAGTTCGACAGAGAGAAGTTGGCCCTAAACAACCTTAACCTCACTACCGCAGCTTCGGCTGTTAGAAACCGCATAAACGGTCTTATTGCATCTCAATATAGAGAAGATGGCGAAGAGTACGATATTGTAGTAAAAAATCAACTCAAATTTAGAGGGGGAATTGAAGATATTGAATCTATAACTCTATACAACAATGGGGGGAAAGCTATTAGGCTTAGTGAAGTTGCTACAGTTGTAGAGGATTTTACCCCACCCTCTATTGAGCGGTTAGATAGAGAGAGGAGGGTAAAGGTAAGTGGTGCAATCTATAAGCGGGCCTTGGGCGATATTGCAAAAGATGTTCAAAGAGAGGCAGACAAATTGACTCTACCCTCTGGGGTGGCATTAAAGATGTCCGGCTCATATGAGGAGCAGCAGGAATCTTTTCAAGATATGTTTGTACTCTTGATCTTGGTTATCATTCTAACCTATATTGTAATGGCGGCGCAGTTTGAGTCGTTGAGAGAACCCTTTATTATTATGTTGTCGCTTCCATTTGCCTTTACCGGGGTCTTCTTTGCCCTTTGGATTAGCAACACCTCTCTAAGTTTAATTGCCTTAATAGGGGCTGTTATGTTGGTTGGGATTGTAGTTAAAAATGGGATAGTCCTTATAGACTATATCGACCTAAACAAAGAGAGGGGAATGAGTGTGATAAATGCGGTTGCCAAAGGGGGGAAATCGCGTCTTAGACCTGTACTTATGACCACCCTTACCACTATTTTAGGTATGACCCCTATGGCTATGGGGCTGGGTGAGGGTTCCGAAATTTGGCAACCTATGGGGATAGCTATTATTGGAGGTCTTACACTCTCTACAATTTTAACATTGGCGGTAATTCCCACCTTCTACACCTCACTTCACGCCAGAACTATCAAAAAAGAGAGAAAGAGAAGGCTTAAAGAGGCGTTGGTTAAAATCAATTAAAGAAAAAATTTATGAAAGCTCTATTTATTGTATATAATCAGGTGCACACCAGAGAGGTGTCAGAAATTTTAGATAAACATAATATTAGAGGCTATACACAATGGGAAGATGTTATGGGACGGGGGAGCCATAGAGGCGAACCCCATCTTGGAAGCCACGCTTGGCCCGCTAAAAACATTGCAATTGTGGCTATTGTAGAGGAGCAGAAGGTTGCCCCTTTGGCCGAAGCGCTCAAAGAGTTGGATAGTAGGGCAGACGACCAGGGTTTGAGAGCATTTGTATGGGATGCCAACTCTTTGGTATAATTGTAACAAAAATTGGCAGTTTTAGATAAATCTTATAATTTAGGGAAAAGTTTTTAACAAATTTATTATTTCGATTATGGCTATTGAGTTGACAGATACTAACTTTAAAGAGATTGTTTTAGAGAGTGGCAAATCTGCAGTTATAGATTTTTGGGCACCTTGGTGTGGCCCCTGTAAAGTTATTGCCCCCATAATGGAGGAGCTTGCCTCTGAATTGGGAGAGGGGGTTGTAGTAGCAAAATATAATGTAGATGAAGGAGAGGAGGTGCCAAGAAAATATGGGATCCGCAATATTCCCACTCTTCTATTCTTTAAAGATGGGGAGTTGAAAGAGAAAATAGTTGGCTCTACAACCAAATCTGCAATTCTCTCTAAACTTCAATCGCTATAGTGAACTTAAAATTTAAGAAGATGAAAAAGTTTTCACTACTATCTATTCTCTCACTGCTCCTTATTACAACCGCTGGTTGGTCTCAAACCAAGTTTGGAATTAAGGGAGGATTGAACTTCAACTCATTCAAAGATCTCTCTACAAATGTAAATGAGATGTGGAGCAGTAAACTGGGGTACCATGCAGGTATTACTGCACAATTTAGGATCCCTGCAATTGGGTTGGCTATTCAGCCCGATCTACTATTGGCCAGACAACAGAGCGAGATGACCAATACTCCAGAGAACTCTATTACAATGGACTATCTTACTCTTCCGCTAAATCTCCAATTGGGCTTGGATCTACTACTGTTCAAACCCTATATTGTTGCGGCACCCTATCTCTCCTATGCTCTCCAAAAAGATGGAATATTGATAGATGCCGATTGGAAAGATTTGAATAGAATCGACTATGGAGTCGGATTGGGAGTGGGTTTTGATTTTTGGAAAGTTCAAGTTGTGGGTAAGTATGTTTGGGGCTTTGGTACTCTTCAGGAGGCCGGTGCCAATCCCATAAGTGGAATATCGTTTAGCGATGCCAAAAGGGAGGGGTTCCAAGTTTCGCTTGCTCTCTTCTTTTGATGACTATAGATAAGATAAAACTCTCGTTAGAGTCTAATCTTAAGGAGGTTAATACTCTAATAGAGACCTCTCTGCGTAGTGATGTAGAGTTGATAGATTCAATCAATCAATATCTCTATGGGGTTAAGGGTAAGCAACTTAGAATGGTGCTTGCCCTTCTTTCGGCTAAGGCGTGCGGCACTGTTGCAGCGAGCACTCTTACTTGTGCAGCAGTTGTAGAGATGATACATACGGCAACACTTCTTCACGACGATGTGGCCGACAATGCTCCGCAACGGAGAGGCTATAGAACGGTACAATCGCTCTACTCTCCAGCCTCTTCTGTATTGATGGGCGACTATTGGCTATCGAAGGCTATTCTTCTGCTTCTCTCCCGTAAAGATTTCAAACTGATTCAATTTTTCTCAACTGCCGTTCAAGAGCTCTCCGAAGGGGAACTTCTTCAAATTCAAAAATCTCAATCGTTAGATACCACCCGGGAAGATTATATTAATATTGTTGGGAAAAAGACCTCTTCACTCTTTGTTGCAGCTATTGCCGGAGGAGCCTACTCTTCGGGAGCATCCCAGCAGGTGATTGAGGCGATGGAGAACTATGCCTATCTATTGGGAGTAGCTTTTCAAATAAGAGATGATATTTTCGACTACTCGCCCCACTTAGATACCGGAAAATTGCCGGGTTCAGATATTAGAGAGAGAAAACTTACTCTGCCTCTCTTGTGTGCACTTGAAGAGGGGCCAAAAGAGGAGGGAGAAGAGCTGCTTGGTTTTATTGCTCAAGAAGATGTAGAGGAGTCGCTTTTGGTAGAAAAATCTCTCTCTTTTGTAGAGAGGTACAGTGGAGTAGCTAAAGCACAGCAGCAGCTGTTTCGTTATACCGGCAGGGCAAGAGACTCTCTTCTACCTCTAACGGACTCTATCCATAAAGAGAGGTTGAAGAGAATTACCCACTTTGTAGAGGAGCGGGTGGAGTAGCTTACCCTATTTTACCCTCTTTAATATGGCTGTCTGCTATCTCCATCTTTTGGTATAACTCTACACCAAAAGCGGCAATGATTGGATTCTTAAGAAATTGATAGACCTTTACCCCCTCTCTTTTACCTTTTACAAAGGCCTCCGAACAGAGATTCCAACGGTGTAGATTGAGTGCTGTCATACCATTCGAGAGATTGGAGCACCGTATAGGGTAGAGTCTGCACGATTGTGGCTTCATAAAAGTTGTTGCCCCATTGGTGTGGGCAATTTCAAGAGCACAAAAACAGTTGCCCTCTTTGTCGAATATGGCGTAGGCACACTCTTGAGTGCCATTTAGAGGGGTTACAACTTCATCCTCTATATCAACCACCCAAAAACCCTTCTCTTTGATACTCTCTCTCCCTTTTTGAGATAAAAAGGGAGAGTAGTTTTCAAATTGGCTCTCAATAATAGAGCACTCCCGGGGGAGTAGGGGTGCTCCACTATCGCCAATTAAACAACAGCTGCCATGGCACCTCTCAATATCACAGATGAAGTACTCTGTAAAAATTTCAGATGCGATTAAAAAATTATCTATCTCGATGATTGAATTGTATCTCATCTCTTCTCTTGGGGCAACACCCCATTCATAATAACCTCTATATGGTTTTTGGTAGAGAAAATCTCTCTAATAAAGCTATTTAGTTTATCGGTGGTGATTGAGTCTAAACTCTCTTTATAGCTGCTGTGCATCTCTTTGCCAAAGAGATACCTATTGCTTAAAAACGATAACCAGTATCGATTCTCTCTTAGATTTTGGGTATAGGTTTTATTGAGATACTCTATAACCTTGTTGAAGTCGCTCTCTAAAACTCCCTCAGCCACCAATTTATCTATCTCTGTATAGGCTCTTTTGAGCAGCCTCTCTTTGAGATTTACATCGGTATCGAAACCGAAAAGTAGAATAAACTCCTCTTTGGGATAGAGATCTAAACTCATCTGTACTCCCACCCCATAAGTTCCCTGCTCATCCTCTCTAATAGTACGGGTAAAGAGAAGGTCTAAAATTTGTGAGGTGACGGTAGTGAGTAGCCTATTCTCTACATTATACTCCATATCCCCGGTATAGATTGAGTAGACCGAAGATTTTGGATTTTGCATCTCCCGCTCAAACTCCTTAGTTATCTTCCCTTGGGCGTAGGAGTAATCTACTATAGCCCAATCCTCTCTCTCTGATCTATTGGAAGGTAGAGAGGCAATATAGCTCTTAACAAGCTCCTTAAGCTGCTCTTGCTCAATGTTTCCAACAAAAATAAAGACAAAATCGGCTGCATTGGCAAATCTCTCTCTCCCAAGCTCTAAAGCTTTTTGATAATCTACATATTGCAACATATTGTGGTCTACTCTCTTGGCATATTCGCTTCCTCCATATAGAGCAGCCTGCAGGGAGTCTTTGAAAGTGGTCATAGGATTTGCTTCACTATTTTGCAGTTCTACTTGAGCTCTCTCCAACCAAGAGTCGAACGCTTCCCTATCCTCTCTAATTGAAGTGAAGGAGAGATAGAGCATCTGCATAAAGGTCTCTATATCTTTTGGAGTAGTAGCCCCTCCAATCCCTTCGCTATAGAGCCCTACAGAAGATTTTAAAGAGACGCTCTTTCCTGCAAGCACTTTTCTTAACTGAGAGTTGCTGAAGTTGCCCACTCCACCAACAGAGATTAGATTAGACAACAACTTAGAGGTGGCCAAATAGGTGGGGTCTATAAGGGAGTAGCCTCCCTTACTCTTTGCGCTAAAGAGAATTTCATCGCTTTTAAAATCGCTCTCCAATGCTACAACGGTTGCTCCATTTGAGAGATACCATACCTTTGCTCCACTTACAGGCTCTTCATATTGGCTAACAATAGAGCCTGCAACAGGGGGAGTCTCAATTAGTGGAGCATCGGAAAGCTCCTCTTTGTACTCCTCAACCTCTTCTATCTGTGCAGCACTATAGGTAGAGAGAAGTTGGTTGGCAGTGGGGATTGCAACCCCCTCCTTTTCGGGCATCATTAGGGCAAGCACCATATTTTCGTTGGTAACAAGCGATGTTGCGTAGCGGTTAATCTCCTCTAAAGTTACAAGGGGCTCTATCTCTTTCATTAAAAGATATTCACACTCTACCCCGCAGAAAGAGTCTTGAGTTAGAAAATAGTTTAGAAGCTGTTCTACGAAAAAGTTGTTTTTAAGCTTCTCCCTTTCGTTGTATAGTCGCTCTATAGCACTACTATAGTTCGCTTTCGCACGATCCAGTTCAGATTGGGTAAAGCCATACCGTTTCATTCTCTCAAGCTCTTTAACCAATGCGGTCAAAGCGAGCTCTATCCCATTCTCTTTTGCAATGGCACTTACCGAAAATGCATCTTTGGTTTGGGCCACTATAAATTCGCCATATGAAGAGCCCGCTCTTGTAAATGGAGAGTTGCTCTTCTGTATAATATCGGCAAACCTTGTATTTAGCATACTATTTACAAGGGTGTTGATATAGCTGAAGACTAAAGAGGGTACAGTTCCCCTTATCTCTGCAGCCATAGGCTCCTTTTTGAACATCAGGTTGATATTGGTAGAGAGAGCTTCGGGGTCGGAGGCTATAACCACTATCGGCTCTTTATTGTTGGGAACCTCAAACGACACCCTTTCGGCTACATCTGCGGGTAGAGGGATAGGTGAGAAGAGCGTTTTTATCTTCTCCTCTACCGCTTCGGGGTCTATATCTCCAACAACAATTATTCCTTGAAGATCGGGGCGATACCACTTTTCGTAGTAGTCACGAAGCTCCTGATAGGTAAAGCTATCTATAACCTCTACCAATCCTCCGGGTAATCTATGGCCATATTTGCTCCCCCCCATAATTTCGGGTAGAAGAGTCTCGAGCATTCTCATTTGGGCATTACTTCGTGTTCTAAGCTCTTCTCTAATTACTCCCCTCTCATTATCTATCTCCTCTTCGTGAAGGAGCAGCTCATTTGACCAGTCGTGAAGAATAAGGAGGCAGGAGTCTATAGCCCCCTCTCTCTCTACCGGTACGGCCGAAATATTATATACAGTTTGATCTACGGCGGTATAGGCATTCAGATTTGCACCAAAGCGCACACCTATACTCTCCAAATAGGAGATTAGGGTGTTGCCCGGAAAGTGAGTTGTTCCATTAAAGGCCATGTGCTCAAGAAAGTGGGCCAAACCTCTCTGCTCCTCCTCTTCTAAAATTGAACCTACTTTTTGGGCAATATAAAATTCTGCCTGTCCTTTAGGCTCGCTATTTTTCATTACAAAGTAGGTTAAACCATTCTCCAACTTACCGTGTCTAACTTGTGAGTCTAAGGGTAATTTTTGAGGCATCTGCGCTTCTGCCCTAAGGGCAAAAAGGAGTAGTAGCAGCGAATATAGATATTTACGCATATGTATTGGTGTTATATTAATACCTTCAAAGGTAACTATTAAAATTAAGTTTATTATTTTGTTAACCGACTCTCTTTTTACTAAATTCGCATTGTCTTAAACTATTTCCCATTTTGTAAACCAAAAAACTGATAAGATGAACATTGTTAGAAAAATCTTTGCCATCTCCTTTTTCTCAATCACCTCTTTTGGAGTGGCTTTTGGCCAAGACTTGGCAGTCGCCACCGATACCTACAATGCCGGAGCTGTTGCTCTAAATAACAAGGAGTACCCTGTAGCTCTCAAATCTTTTAATAAAGCTCTCCAAATTTTGGCGCTGCTGGGGCCCGAGGAGATGGGTGAAGAGGGTAAGAATTTGAAAGATGCTATTATTCCACTTATTCCACAAATTCATCTCCGTTATGGTAAGGAGCTTGCATCCAACGGCTCTATAGATGAGGCGTTAAAACAGCTCTCTAAAGCTGCATCATCTGCTACCAATAGTAATGTTGAAGGGGTTATAGAAGAGGTTTCCGAACTTAGAAAGCAGCTCCTTTTTGCAAGCGGCTCCAAACTTCTCAATAGTGGAAAATTGAATGAGGCAATTACTACCTTTGACAAACTGATTGAGATAGATCCAACCAATAGCGATGCAATCTTTAGAAAAGGGCTCACACTCCTTAAGATGGATAACGAAGAGGGTGCTATCTCCTGTTTAGAAAAAGCGATTGAACTTGGCGAAACACAAAATGCACCTCGCCAACTCTCTACTATATTTCTTAAAAAATCTGCAGCTCTAACTCGAACAAAAGATTGGAACGGTGTATTTCAAAATGCCATAAAGGCCAACCAATACAATGAATCTCCTATGGGATTTAAACTTTTGGGTATCTCAAGTGTACAGCTTAAAAAATATGACGAAGCAATTGCAGCTATAGAGAGCTATCTCTCTTTAGATCCTGCCGCTAAAGATAAAAACAATATGTTCTACAATTTGGCAACCTCTTTTGAGGGAAAGGGAGACAAAGCAAAAGCGTGTGGCTACTACAAACAACTTTTGAACGATCCCACTTTCAAGCAGGTAGCGGAGTATAAAGTGAAAACAGAACTTAAGTGTAATTGATGGAGGGGTGTTTGACACTCTTTCTATCTCTGTCGGCATTACAATATCTGTTGTAGTGCCGATTTTCAATAGTCAATTTGGTAATAGGAGTGAGAGATGCAGTTTGCGCAGATTATTGGGCAGAAGAGTTTAAAGAGGGAACTAATCAATATTGTAAAAGAGGGGAGGGTTGCCCACTCTCTTTTATTTGTTGAGGCCCCTACCTATGGAGCGCTTCCTCTATCGCTTGCCTTGGCTACCTATATTTTGTGCAGCAACAGAGGGGAGGAGGATTCATGTGGAGAGTGCCAAAATTGTCGTCTTATAAAAAAGTTGTCTCACCCCGATATACACTTCTCTCTTCCTGTCAATAGCGGAGGGAAGATAAAAGGTGAAAAGCGACTCCTTACCGACCCTTTTTTAGCCCCCTGGCGGGAGGCTTTTATTGCCAACCCCTATATTACCCCCGCCGAATGGAGTAGAGAGATTGGGTTGGAGAGTAAGGGGGGATTTATTGGCGTAGGAGAGGCCTCCTCTCTATTGGGCAAATTGAATTTGCGTTCCTATGGCGGCAGAGAGAAATGTGTTATTATGTGGCTGCCCGAAACTATGAACAGAGAGGCGGCAAACCGTCTTCTAAAATTTTTTGAAGAGCCCCCTTCGGCCACCCATATCTTTATGGTCTCTCAAAGTCCAGAAAAGCTGTTGGCCACCATTCTCTCCCGTTGTCAATTGATAAGAGTACCCCCTATAGAGCTCCCTATATTGGAGGCAGAGGTAGAGCAGAAGTACCGGTTGAGTGGCGAAGAGGCAAAGAGTTTGGCCAAAGTGAGTGGAGGCTCACTAAGTAGAGTAGTGGAGCTAATTAAATATTCAGAAAATAGTGCATCCTATGAGAGGGAGTTAAAAGCGCTTTTAGAGGGCTCTATAGAGAGAGAGCTCACAAAAGTATTGGAGTTCTCAGAGAGAGTTGCACAAATGGGAAGAGAGGAGCAGAAGCTTTTTTTGAGCTACTCCATTGAGTATATTAGGGCAATAATAGTGCTCTCTGCCGGTGCCGATGGGGCAACCGCACTTCCCCCTTCTAAAGAGAAGGAACTCCAATATTGGTCGAAAAAGATTAAATCCAATCAACTAATTAGAGGGTATAAGCTTATGGAGGAGGCGCTCCAAGATCTCAATAGAAATGTAAATTCCAAATATCTATTTGCCGACTTAAGTAATAGATTTTATCTATATTTGAAGTAAACCTAAGAGAATGGATGATATTATATATAAAGAGTGCAACTGTGAAAGGGGTATCTCTACAGTAAAAGAGTCTTCGGAGCAGTTCCAATTTGTTGTTGAGAAAGATTGCTGTAAGCTAAAGGTACACAATTGGTTGGAGAAAATACCCTCTCCCTATGCAGAGGAGTATTACGAAGTGAGATTTAAGAATACCCGTAAACTATACTATAAAAACGATTCCGGCCAGAAGATAGAGAGTGGCGACATTGTTGTTGTAGAAGCTGCAAGCGGTTACGATATAGGGGTTGTCTCTATGTGTGGACCGTTACTCTATAGACAACTGAAAAGAAACAATATATCTGTAGAGCAGTACGACTTTAAAAAGATATTTAGAAAAGCGAAAGCTGCCGATCTTAACCGTTGGCACGCTGCCATATCAAGGGAGCATCAAACTTTAATAAAGGCACGAAAAACTGCACAACAGCTTAATTTGAATATGAAGGTGGGGGATGTAGAGTTTCAAGGCGACGGCACTAAAGCAATCTTCTACTATATTGCCGACGAGAGGGTAGATTTCCGACAGCTCATAAAGCTTTATGCCGAAGAGTTTAGAATTAGGATAGAGATGAAGCAGATTGGAGTGAGGCAGGAGGCCGGTAGAATTGGGGGAATTGGTGTATGTGGAATGGAACTCTGTTGCTCAAGATATATGTCGGAGTTTAAATCGATTACAACCAATAGTGCCAGAGCCCAAGATCTCTCTACCAACCCACAAAAGCTCACCGGACAGTGTGGTAAGTTGAAGTGCTGTATAAACTACGAAGCCTCTACCTACTTAGATGCACACTCACAAATTCCAAATGTTTCGGCCCCTCTCGAAAGTAAGCAGGGAGATGCCTATTTGGTTAAGAGAGATACCCTTCGTGGAGTTATGTGGTTCTCATATGAGAAGGGGAATATGATTAATATGTTTCCAATAGATATTGAACGGGTAAAGGAGATTATTGAGCTAAACCGTAAAGGGATTAAGGTAGATGATCTTACTCCTGTAAAGGAGCCCCCTTCCAATGAATTTTTAAGTGGCGAAGGGGAGGAGAGCATCTCCCGTTTCGATTCCAACTCTAAAGGTACCGGTTCTAAAAAAGTGAAACGCAATAGTAGAACAAAAAAGAGGAATAGGAGCACAAATGTTAAGAAGAGGGGCAAAAAGGGCGAGGTGTAGCGCACTACTCCCCATTCTAATCTTAGTAATACTCTCCTTAACAGCCTGCAGGGAGAGCAGGAGGGAGATTGGCAGATACCACTTCGAACAGAGCTATATAGTTACAGACACTACAGAGTACTATAATCTCTATCTCTTTGTTAGGCTTCTATCTAAAGAGAGTGGAGCTCCCTTACCTATACTCTTGACAGTTGTTACTCCCGGGGGGGTAAAATATTGCGACACCCTTCAACTCCCTTTTATTGAAAAGGGGGTAGGGGCCAAAAGTATAGCGAGCGGAATTTGGAAAGATTGGCTTTGGCCCTACCGTAGAGATGTTAAGTTTTCTGAAGAGGGGGAGTGGAATTTTACCATCTCCCTCAACTCCTTTTACCCTCTTCCAAAAAGAGGAGCAGCAGTTATTGTAGAGAAAAGAGATTATGGCAAAAAATAAAATTAAGCGATTTGAAGAGAACCTAACCTTCTCCTCTTTAATACAACCCTCTTTTGAAGAGCTTTTTAAGAGGGAACACCCAATGAGGGGGAGGTGGAACAGCCACTTTTTTAAGAGCGATAGAGCAATTGTATTGGAACTGGGGTGTGGCAGAGGAGAGTACACTGTAGCTTTGGCCAAACTCTATCCCAATAAAAATTTTGTAGGGGTAGATATTAAAGGTGCACGCCTCTGGAGAGGAGCCCGTACAGTAGAGGAAGAGGCCATCTCAAATGCCGCTTTTGCCCGCTTTAGGATTGAATTTATAGAGTCTATCTTTGGCCCCAACGAGGTCTCTGAGATATGGATCACATTCCCCGACCCCTTTGTGCGAAAGGCAAAGAAGAGGCTCACCTCCTCTTTATTTCTTAAGAGGTATCAAAATATTATTGAAGATGGAGGGGTGGTTCATCTTAAAACAGATAGCGGCTATCTCTACAACTACACTCTTGCTCTGTTGCAACAGAGTGGAGTAGAAATTCTCTACTCTACAGAGAACCTCTATGGCGAAGGCGAGGTGGGTAGCGACAATGCCACTCTATCTGTAAAGACACGGTATGAGAGCCTATTTAGCGCAAAGGGGATAGCAATAAAATATCTCTCCTTTAGATTGAGAAAAGGGGTAGAGATTGTTGAACCCACTTGGGAAGAGGAGCTCTATTTAGACCACTCCACCTGAATTTTCCTCTTTAGATAACATATATTCGATTGTTCGGGCAATCCGCATAACATCTCTTCTTGCCCCCTCCAATTTAATAGTATTCTCTTCGGGGGTAACTATTATCCGATCTTCGTAGCTCCTTAGAAGGCGTATAAAACCAGACTTGTGGCAAAAGGAGATATTGCCGTCCAATTCACACTCCACTCTATAATTGTATCGCTCAAAGAGTTCAACTATTTTGGAACGCTCCTGTGAAAACTCTCTATTTAGGGTGATTCTCTTTGAGATATATCCAAAGAAGGGGTAAATTATAGAGATTACAATAAGGAAGAGAGCCATTTGCCATCCTGTTCCCGGCCTAAAGAGATTAAAGAAGTCGAACTTTTTTTGAGAGAGAAGCGAGAAGAGAGCCACAATAAGAGCTAAAACTACCAATAGATAGAGAAGGTATTTGAGAGATCTTACCAAATATTTTTTAAAACTACTCTTTTCTGCCATTTTCTAATAGTGTTATAATCTTTAGACAAAGTTATAAATTTTTCGATTTCAATTTAGTAGATTTGTTTAACTTAGTGTTTTGGAACATATATTTAAAAAAACTATTATAGAGCTCTTGTTATGCAAAACGATAAAAAGTTAAAAATTTTAGTTATTGCTCTTGCTGTTGTTGCTGTTGCTCTTGGTGCTATTCTCACCTGGTTGTGGACAGACAGAAAAGGGGTTATAGATCAATTGACAATTGAGAAAGATCAACTCACCTTCCAAATGATTGAGTTGAGAGATGAGTATGATTCGCTCACTACCACAAACGATACTCTAAATTTGAGATTAGATTTGGAGAGGGAGAAGGTTGAGCAGCTTATTGAAAGAGTTCAGAAGACAGAGGCTACCAATCGTTCAAAAATTAGACAATATGAGAAGGAGTTGGGGACTCTCAGATCTATTATGAGAGGATATATTGTGCAAATCGATTCATTGAACACACTCAATATTGCTCTGCGCCAACAGACAGCCAAAGCAGAAGCTTTAGCTACCGAATCGCGTAAACGGTACGACCAATTGCTCTCTACAACAGAGGAGTTGGGTAAAAAAGTAGAGGCGGGCTCAGTTGTAAAGGGGCGCGGCTTTTCGGCTGTTGCTCTAAATGCTTCGGCTAAAGAGAGTAATAGGAGTAGCCGAGTGGTCAAATTTAGAACATGTCTCTTCTTGGTAGAGAATCCAATTGCCGCCAAAGGGTTAAAGATGGTATATTTAAGGGTTAAGAGTCCCGAAGGGGCACTATTGACCGAAGATCCCGGGCAATTCTTCTCCTTCGCGGGAGAGCAGTTGGGCTACTCTTCTGCACGAGAGGTTGATTATCAAGGAGAGGAGTTGGAACTTTGTATCTTTTTTACCGGAGTAGAGGGATTTAAGAAGGGGGTCTATACCATTGATATCTATACAGAAGAGAGCCATTTGGGTTCAACAGAGATTCTTTTGAGATAGTGTAACGCCACCACTCTTCGCTTGGCCGGACTCTATATACATATCCCTTTTTGTGCCCAGTTTTGCACATATTGCGACTATTTCTCATCTATTCAGGTAGAGAAGAGTGGAGCTTTTGTTAGAGCTCTTCTGAGAGAGATAGAGGAGAGAGCTGCTCTTATTGGCAGCTATGGAGTTACTTTTGATACCCTCTATATTGGAGGTGGAACACCCTCTCTTCTTACCATAGAGGAGCTTGCCTTAATTTTGGAGAGAGTTGCGCAACACTACCCCTCTCAACTAAAAGAGGTTACAATAGAGCTTAACCCCGAAGATGTTACCCCCCAGTATGCCACTCAATTGAAAGAGATTGGCTTCAATAGAGTTTCGCTTGGGGTACAATCTTTTATAGATGAGCATTTAAGGTGGATGAATAGACGCCATAGTGTTGAGCGCTCTATAGAGTCGTTTAATCATCTTCGCAAGGCGCACTTCAACAACATCTCTATAGATCTTATTTTTGGATTTGAGAAGCTCTCTATTGAGGGGTGGCAATATAATTTAAAAAGAGCTTTAGAACTTTCGCCCGAACATATCTCTGCCTATCAACTCTCCATAGAGAAGGGGACACCCCTCTATCGCCACTATCAAAAGGGGCTATATACTCCAACCGATGACGATAGCGCCTATGAGCAATATAGAGTACTTCACAACACTCTGTTGGAGTCGGGATTTATACAATATGAGCTCTCCAATTTTGCCCTTGCCGGTAGAGAGTCGCAGCACAACAGTTCATACTGGAATTTTACACCCTACTTTGGATTTGGTCCTGGAGCCCACTCTTTTATTGATGATAGAAGGGAGTGGAATTTAAAGGGTATATCAAACTATATAGAGGGGTGGAAGAGAGGGGAGCGCCTTTTTGGTTACGAGCGGCTCTCTGCAGTAGATCATTTCAATGAAGTTGTGATGCTTTCACTAAGGAGTGTAAAGGGGTTGGATTGCAAAGAGTTAGAGAGAGAACTACACTCCTCTTCTCTAACTGCCGCCCAAGTAGAGGAGTTTACAGAGCAGTTGGGGCAGTTGGTTTCACATGGCACTATTATAAAAGAGAAAGGGAGCTATAGAATAGCTCCCCTAAAACTTTTTATCTCAGACTCTATAATTACAAAATTGTTCCTATAGCTTTTAGATGGGCATAAACTGCAATTGTGCCAAATCCTATAAATATAAGAGTAGCATATATGTAGGAGATAACTTTTAATCTTCCAATCCACTTTGCATTGTTGGCTCCAATAGTGTGGAATGCACTCCAGAAGCCATGAGTAAGGTGGAACCACAAAGCTGCAAACCATACCAAATAGAGAATCAAGATGGGAGTATTGCCAAATGTTTGAATCATCAATCTGTTGGCATCCTGAATTTCACCTCCAAAAAATTGGGGATATTGCATATTGGCCCAAAAGTGTGTGAGATGTATAACAAGCCCGCCCAAGACAATTACCCCTAAAACAAACATATTTTTAGATGCCCAGGAGTCGGTCTCTGCCTTATTGGCAACTTTGTATCTCTCTTTCCCTCTTGCTATAAGATTTGTTGTTGTTAAATAGATAGAGAAGATAATGTGTAATGCAAAACCTAAAGCGAGTACCGGAACCATAGCTACCACTAAAGGTGTTCCCATAAATTGAATAACAGCATCAAAAGCCTCTTCGTTTAACAGATAGGCAGAGTTGGCCAAGAGATGGATTACCAAAAAGAGGATTAAAAAGAGCCCTGTAAGACTCATAACAATCTTTTTACCCACGCTTGATGTTAAGATATTACCCATTATAAACTAAACTTAAGATTGATAAATTGAATTTCATATAGAATTACAAAGATAGGTCGTTGGTTGCTATTTTCATAATATTTGGCTATTTTTGTTACTATATAAACGGTTTTCAGAGAGGAGAGAATGGCTCTATACCCTAAAATATTGTTAAAACTAAGTGGAGAGAGTCTCGCCGGCGAGAGTCGCTTTGGGATAGATAAAAAAATCCTCTCCCGTTACAGCTCAGAGATTGTTTCGGTGGTAAAAAACGGTACCCGTGTTGCTGTAGTTATTGGAGGAGGCAACCTCTTTAGAGGGCTGTCGGGGGTAGAGAGCGGTTACGATAGAGTAAAGGGAGACTCAATGGGTATGTTGGCCACAGTTATAAACGCCATTGCCCTATCAACCGAAATTATAGAGCAGGGTGTAAAGAGTGAAGTTTTTACAGCAACAGCAATGGACTCTTTTGCCACCCTCTATTCAAGGGATAAGGTTTTAGCCTTTATGGAGAGCGGAGGTGTCGCTATTTTGGCAGGAGGTACCGGCAATCCCTTTTTTACTACCGACTCTGCAAGTGCACTAAGGGCTGCAGAGCTAAAGGTAGATGCACTCTTGAAAGGGACCAGAGTAGATGGAGTCTATAATAAAGACCCAGAAAAGTGGCCCGATGCTATAAAGTACCAAAAATTAGGATATCAAGAGGCTTTAGATCAAAACCTAATGATAATGGATAGGACAGCCTTTACTCTTTGCAGTGAAAACCAAATCCCTATAGTGGTCTTCGATATGGATAGCGGAGGCAATCTTGCAAAGATATTGGCCGGAGATGAGGTTGGAACGGTCATATCGTAGTTAAACAGATAGATAAACAGTTAACCTTTAAATTATGGACATTGCCAAACAGAGAGAGATTATTGAATCAGCCAAAAATAAGATGGAGCGCTCAATCCTCTTCTTAGAGGAAGAGCTTAAAACCTATAGAGCAGGGAAGGCAAATCCTTCACTCTTCAACAATGTGATGGTAGATTACTACGGCAATGCTACACCTATCAGCCAAGTGGCAAGTATTACATCGCCCGATGCTAAAACTATGATTATACAGCCTTGGGAGAAGAGTCTAATACCTATAATAGAGAAGGCAATTTTAGCAGCCAATATTGGATTTACCCCCCAAAACAATGGGGAACAGATTAGAATCAATGTTCCTCCTCTTACAGAAGAGAGGCGTAAAGAGTTGGTTAAAAGAGCAAAAGGCGATGGCGAGACTGCAAAAATCAGTATTCGAAATGCTCGCCGTGAAGGGGTGGAACTACTTAAAAAATCTCAGAAAGAGGGGATGCCGGAAGATGTTGCCAAAGATGGGGAGGCTAATATCCAAAAAGAGACAGATCTATTCAATAAGAGGGTAGATGAGATATTAGCTAAGAAAGAGAGTGAAATAATGACTGTCTAACTATTTGAAGTTATCGCCTCAATTCCGGGGAGCACTCTCCCTTCCAAATACTCCAACATAGCCCCACCACCTGTAGAGATATAGCTTACCTTATCTCCAAAACCCATTTGCTTGATGGCTGCAACCGAATCTCCGCCTCCTACTAAGGTGTAGGCGCCCTGTTGGGTAATCTCTGCAAGGATTTGTGCAATTGCATTGGTGCCGTGTGCAAAATTGGGAATTTCAAAGATTCCTACAGGTCCATTCCACAACACTGTTTTAGAGCCCTCCAACACCGCTTTCCACTCCTCTATTGCAGATGGGGCAACATCTACTCCCATCCACCCCTGCTCTATCTCAAAGCTGTTGCAAATTTTAGAGGGAGTATCGTTTTCAACTCTCTGGGCAACTACAGACTCTTTTGCAAAGTGGAGTTTTACCCCCTCTTTTTTTGCCCGCTCTAAAATTTGGAGGGCAAGCGATAGATACTCCTCTTCATATAGCGACTCTCCCACCTTGCCCCCTTGTGCCTTAATAAAGGTGTAGCTCATAGCACCGCCAACTATAATGTGGTTGCAGAAGTTGAAAAGATTTTGAATAACCTTAATTTTAGTAGATATTTTTGCACCTCCAACTATAGCTGTTACAGGGCGGTTGGGGCTCTTTACTACCCTCTCCAATGCCTCTATCTCCTGCTCCATAAGAGTACCAAACATCTTGTCTTGTGGGAAGTATTTGGCAATAAGTGCAGTTGAAGAGTGTGCGCGGTGTGCAGTACCAAAAGCGTCGTTAATGTAGCACTCTCCGTAAGAGGCGAGCTGTTTGGTAAAGCGCTCAATATTTTGAGGAGTGCACTCTTTACCCTCCTCCTCTTTATGGAATCTCAAATTCTCCAACAAGAGCAGCTCCCCCTCCTTTAGAGAAGCCGAAAGGCTTTGTGCCTCCTTGCCCATAGCGTCGGGGGCAAATAGAACTTTAACCCCCAAATAGCTCTCTAAAAGAGGGGTTACAACACTCAATGATAGTTTGGGAGTGAACTCCTTAGGGCGCCCCATATGGGATAGAACAATTGCACTTCCCCCCCCCTCCAACACCTTAGAGAGAGTTGGAAGCACCGCCTTAATACGGGTGTCGTCACTTATGGTACCATCTTTTGCAAGAGGTACATTAAAATCTACTCTAACTAGAGCTCTTTTATTTTTAAAATTATAACTATCAATCTGTTGCATATTAAAAAATATATAATTTCTATCTCTCTTTCTCCTCAAAAATAGCAATATAGAAGCAATATAACTACCTTAGAGTCGATTTGACCACTTTTAAAATTTTAATTTCTTGTATCTAAAAGAGAGAGTTACAGATTGGAACGATTATCAATTGATCGATTGCGGTGGCGAAAAAAAACTTGAGCGCTTTGGAACCCAATATATTATACGGTCCGAATCGAAAGCTCTTTTGAGACCTACCCTAAGTAAAAAGAGGTGGTTGGAGATGGCCTCTACACCTAATGGCTCTAAATGGCAGGTGGAGTATCGCTTAGATGAGCGAAGCTCTTTTAAAATGGAGTTGAAGAGGGGCTCCTCTAAACAGATAGGGCTCTTCCCCGAACAGGCTCCAAATTGGAGTTGGATTTATAAAAGGGTGAATAAAATAATGGAGCGCAATAGAGTGGAGGGGAGGGGAGCCCCCTCTATCCTCAATCTTTTTGCATATACAGGGGGCGCATCCCTTGCAGCAAAGTGCGCTGGAGCCGATGTTACCCATGTAGAGTCGGTAAGACAAACTATTGCTCTTGCCAAGGCCAATATGGAGGCAAGTTCTCTTGAAGATATCCGTTGGGTGCAGGAGGATGCTCTTAAATTTATTGAGAGAGAGGTTAAAAGAGGAAGGAGCTATCAGGGAGTAATTTTAGACCCTCCCGCCTATGGATTGGGCCCTAAGGGTGAACGGTGGCAATTGAAAGAGTCTATCGATAGATTACTCTCTCTTGTAGCAGCTCTATTGGAGCGGCAAAACTCCTTTCTTCTTCTTAATCTCTACACTACGGGCTATACTCCTAAGATAGCAGATACCCTTTTAAGGAAGGCTCTTGCCCCTTCGAAGGCGGGCAAATCACAATATGGAACATTGACTTTAGAGGATAGTTTTGGGAAAATTTTAGAGATGAGCCACTTTGCAAGGGTAGAGCTATAGAGAACAAATACTATCTTTGTTCAATTAATCGATTGTTATGTTATACTCTCTTTCAATTAGGTGGGCAGCCTCTCCCGAAATATTTTCAATTGGCCCCATTACCCTAAGATATTACAGTATCCTCTTTGTCTCAGGCTTTATTATAGGGTACTACCTTATGATGCGCTTTTTTGCTCGGGAGGCTCTTCCCAATACCCTTTTGGATCCGCTCCTCTATACTCTTTTGGGTTCTGCTTTGGTAGGGGCAAGGTTGGGCCACTGCCTCTTCTATGAGCCTGCATACTATTTGGCAAACCCTGGAGAGATTTTAAAGGTTTGGCATGGCGGATTGGCAAGTCACGGTGGCGCAATAGCTATATTGATTGCAATTTGGTTTTTTGTTAAAAAGTATGGAAAGAGACATAGCTTCGACTATTTATGGCTAATGGAACGGATAGGGATTGCAACAGCTCTTGCAGGGGCCCTAATAAGGGTGGGCAATCTGATGAACTCCGAAATTTATGGCTCTGTAACCAATCTGCCTTGGGGCTTTATCTTTGTAAATAGAGGAGAGGTGTTGGCAAAACACCCCACCCAACTATATGAGGCAGCCGCCTATCTGATTACCTTTATTACTCTTATGCTGCTCTACTGGAAAGGATTGCCCAAACTGAAGAAGGGGACTCTCTTTGGACTCTTTCTAATTGGGATCTTTGGTGCACGCTTCTTTATAGAGTATGTAAAGGAGCCGCAGGTTGGCTTTGAGACCCAAATGATAGAACAAATAGGGTTGAATATGGGGCAGCTCCTTAGTATTCCATTTATCTTAGGGGGTGTAGCACTTATTGTGTGGGGTTACATAAAGCGGGTGCCGGCAGCAAGGGTAGAAGGCTCTTGACTACAAATTGCGCTCCATCTCCCTTCTTAAATCTTTCTCTTTTATAGTATGCCGCTTGTCATACTCCCTCTTACCCTTTGCTAAGGCGATATTGAGTTTGGCATAGCCACTTTCGGCAATAAATAGGCGGGTGGCAACAATGGTCATCCCTTTTGCTTGAGAGCCCCTAAAGAGCCGGCGCAACTCTCTTTTGTTTAGAAGCAGCTTTCGGTCTCTCTTTGGTTCGTGCTTATTGAATGAACCCCACCAATAGTCGGCAATATGCATATTCCTTACAAAGAGCTCCCCATTTACAAAGTAGCAGTAGGAGTCGGCAAGTGATGCTTTAGCAGCTCGAATAGATTTTATCTCTGTTCCGGTAAGTACAATCCCCGCTGTAAAGCTCTCTACAAACTCATAATCGAAAGAGGCTCTTCTATTTTTAATCTCTACTCTACTTTTTACTTTTGCCATATCTCAATAAAACTGTTCAAAATTAAGCTAAATTTGTGAGATGAAGCAGAAAGATAGGGTAAAAGAGGACAATAGCCTTATTGCGGTGGTGGGACCAACCGCTTCGGGAAAGACAAAATATGCTGTAAAGCTCGCTCTTGATATAGGTGGAGAGATTATCTCTGCCGACTCCAGACAGCTCTATAGAGGGATGGATATTGGAACCGGGAAAGATCTGGCCGACTACACTATAGATGGTGTAGAGATTCCCTACCACTTGATTGATATTGTAGATCCGGGGTATCGATACAATATTTTTGAGTATCAGAGAGACTTTCATAGTGCCTATAGAGAGATACTCTCTCGCGGTAAAAAAGCGATCCTCTGCGGTGGAAGCGGACTCTATATAGAGGCCGCCACACAAGGGTACAAGCTTCACGAGGTTGCTCCCGATCCAATTTTACGGGAGAGGTTGGAGCGTCATAGCAATGCTCAGTTGATTAATATGTTGGAAGAGTTGCAGCCTCTACACAACACCACCGATACCAATAGCCGAAAACGGTTGATTAGAGCATTGGAGATAGCGCTCCATTCAGAGGGGAGGGGAGAGAGTCAATTTCCTCCCATTGCAACCCGCTTTATTGGTATAAAAGTGAGTAGAGAGGAGAGGATTGCGCGGATCGATTACCGATTGGAACAGAGGCTTAAGGAGGGGCTGGTAGAGGAGGTAGAGTCTCTGCTAAAGGGTGGAGTTACTCCACAAGAGCTTATTTACTATGGTTTGGAGTATAAGTTTGTTACCCTCTATCTTATAGGGGAGATTTCGTTTGAGAAGATGAAGGAGTCTCTTGCAGTTGCAATTCGCCAATTTGCAAAACGGCAAATGACTTGGTTTAGAAGAATGGAGCGAAGAGGAGTGGAGATTGAGTGGGTAGAGCCCCTCTAATTTTGATCTATTATTAGCGGTACATTAGAGGGGAATTGGAAAATGGTCAACTCAAATATTGGAACTATTGCCATCACATGGTCAAAAATATCTGCCTGAATCTTTTCGTAGGATACCCAATTCTTATCTGAAATAAAGAAGTAGAGCTCCAAGGGAATCCCCTTCTCGTTGGGTTGCAGCTGGCGAACCATTGCAGTGAGCTCTTTACTCACCATATTGTGGCGTTTTAGATACTCTGTAAGATAGGCACGAAATACCCCAATGTTGGTCTGTCTTCTACCATTAACCAAAACAGAGTTGTCTATTCCACTCTCTAAGTTGTATTGGATAATCTCCTCTTCTGTTCTCTCTATATACTCCTTTAGGTAAGCTATCTTACTAAAGTTTTCTAACATTTCAGGAGTGCAGAACTTAATTGAGTGCATATCTATTAAAATAGAGCGCTTTACTCTTCTACCCCCCGACTCCTGCATCCCCCTCCAGTTTTGGAAAGAGTCGCTCACCAACGCATAGGGGGGGATAGTGGTAATTGTTTTATCGAAGTTTCGCACCTTTATTGAGTAGAGGCTTATATCCTCTACATCTCCATCGGCATTGTACTTTGGCATGGTAATCCAGTCGCCGGGGCGAACCATATCGTTGAGGGAGAGTTGCCACCCCGCAACAAAACCTAAGATACTATCTTTGAAGATAAGCATCAATATTGCCATAGAGGCTCCCAAAGTTGCAAAGAGGGCACTGAAACTCTTATTGATTAAAATACTAAGAATCACAATGCTCCCTGTAAAGTATGCTATTACAGCAATAACCTGAAAAATTACCTTTAGGGGCTTGTCGGCATACTCCTTTGATGTAGAGAAGATCTCCGAAAGGGCTCGAGTAGCTCCTCCAACCGCTTTGAGAATGGTATAGACAATTAAAATTTGACTACCCTTCTGAAGTATAGTTACCCCCAAATGGCTCCGTAGCGCAATAGGTGCAGCTGCGGCTACCACTACTAAGGGGAATATACGCACCAACTGCTTGAGCACCCCATGTTTTACAAAGTTGTCGTCCCACTTTACAGCTGTGTAGTGGGCAAATTTAACTATTAGGCGGTAGAGTACCACTTTAGCAAAGAGGTTGACTAACCAAGCCAAAATAAAGAGGAGTGCCAGGCTGATCACCTCATCGAAGATATTGGCCAAGGAGGGAGAGACTCCCCACTCTATAAGGAGTCGATAAATTTTATCAACCACCCCAAATAGGGCAGTGCTCCTCTCGCTTAATCCAATAAAAAACATCTTTTAACTCTTTAAGTTATAGTCATTTAGTCTTCTATCCACCCTTCGCAGCTACACATAAGATTTCGGTCGCCGTAGCCATTATCTACTCTGGCAACGCGTGGCCAAAACTTATTCTCTCTAATCCACTCTAAGGGGAAGGCAGCCTCCTCTCTACTGTATGGATGGCTCCACTCGTTGGCACTAACTTCATCTACGGTGTGGGGAGCATTTTTCAAAAGATTGTCGGTAGAATCTACCTCTCCCTCTTTAATACGGTCGCACTCCCTTTTTATTGAAACCATCGCCTCAATAAAGCGATCAATCTCTCCTTTAGACTCACTTTCGGTAGGTTCAACCATAAGGGTATCGACTACCGGGAATGAGAGCGTAGGGGCATGGAATCCATAATCCATAAGTCTCTTTGCAACATCTGTCGCATCTGCTCCATACTCTCTTCTAAATCCTCTTAAATCTAAAATAGATTCGTGTGCTACCCGCCCATTTTTACCTGTGTAGAGGGTTTTATAGTGCTCTTTCAGTTTTACCGAAATGTAGTTGGCATTTAAAATTGCTATCTGGGTGGCTCTCTTTAGTCCGCTTGCGCCAAGCAGTTTAATATATGCATGGGTTACCGGTAGTGCCATAGGATAGCCGTATTGGGCCGAACTTACACCCTTTACCCCTTTGCTTTTAGATTCTGTGTCGAATGGATGTGAGGGGAGATAGGGGGCAAGCTCTTTGGTACAGCAGATGGGGCCTATCCCCGGGCCACCACCACCGTGGGGTATGGCAAAGGTTTTATGGAGATTGAGATGGCAAACATCGGCTCCAATAACTCCGGGATTTGTTATCCCTACCTGGGCATTCATATTTGCCCCATCCATATAGACTAAACCTCCGTGGTTGTGGACAATTTGGCAAATCTCCTTTACTCCCTCTTCATACACTCCGTGGGTAGAGGGGTAGGTTATCATAATTGAAGAGAGATTTTTACTATGCTCCTGCGCCCTCTTTTTAAGATCTTCAATATCTACATTGCCATTTTCGTCACACGCTACCAATACAATTTCCATTCCCGCCATTGCTGCAGAGGCAGGGTTGGTGCCGTGGGCAGAGGTGGGGATAAGTACTACGGTTCTATTTGCTTGGCCATTGGCGTGTTGGAAGGCCCGGATTGTCATAAGCCCGGCATACTCTCCGGCAGCACCTGAATTTGGTTGTAACGAACAGGCATCGAAGCCTGTAATAACAGCAAGATCGCGCTCAACCTCTGCAATTAAATCTAAATAGCCTTTTGCCTGCTCCTTGGGAACAAGGGGGTGTATTGAGGCCAGTTCGCTCCAACTCATAGGCATCATCTCTACTGCAGCATTTAGCTTCATAGTACAGGAGCCTAAAGGTATCATTGAGTGTGTTAGAGAGAGGTCGCGCCTCTCCAACTTCTTTATATACCTCATAAGTTCAGTTTCTGAGTGGAACTTGTTGAAGGTAGCCTCCTGCATAAATGTTGTTGTACGGGCTAAAGTTGGAGCTCTATGTGTAACTTTAGGACACTCTTTTACCTCAATTCCAAAGAAGGAGAGCAGGCTCAATACATCTGTGCACCCTGTGAGTTCATCAAAACTGAAGCGGACGCTCCTTGGGGTAGGATAGAAGAGATTGTACTTTGCAGCAAGGGCTCTCTTCTCTACCGCAGAGGCATCTACATCTATAACCTCTAAAGTGTCGAAGAACTCTTTTGAGGCAAGTTTAAAGCCATTCTGCTCCAAAACTGTTGCAACTACGGTGGTATACCTTCTAATGGTATTGGCAATCTCTTTAAGCCCTTCGGGGCCGTGGTATACACCATACATACCGCTCATAGTTGCCATCAATGCACTTGCTGTACAGATATTTGAAGTAGCCTTCTCTCTTTTAATGTGCTGTTCGCGGGTCTGTAGGGCCATCCGCAGCGCCTTATTCCCCAATCTATCTACCGAAACGCCAATAATACGGCCCGGCGTATGTCGCTTATACTCTTCGCGGGTAGCGATAAACCCTGTAGTGGGGCCACCAAAGCCCATAGGCAATCCAAAGCGTTGGGTTGTCCCTACAGCTATATCGGCACCCCAAGCTGCCGGCTCTTTCAAAATAGCCAATGAGAGAAGATCGGTAACGGCTGTTACTAAAATTCCTTTTTGGTGGGCCGCTTCACAAAATTTGGAATAGTCTCGAACATCGCCATTGGCAGCCGGGTATTGTAGAACTGCACCAAAGCATCTGTCGTTAAAATTGTATTGGTCAAACTTACCTATCTCTATCTCAATATTTATAGGCTCCGATCTGGTCTCTATAACAGCAAGTACCTGCGGGAAGATATTCTCATCTACAAAAAGTAGATTTTTATTGGCTCTCTGTGCCTCTCTCGAACGCAGTTCATACATCATTCTCACCGCTTCAGCAGCAGCGGTTGAATCGTCTAACATTGAACTGTTGGCCATCTGAAACCCGGTGAGGGTTGAAACCATTGTTTGAAAGTTTAGAAGAGCCTCTAACCGCCCTTGCGATATTTCGGATTGGTAGGGGGTGTAGGAGGTGTACCATACCGGATTCTCAAAAATATTTCTGATTACTGCAGGAAGTGTTCCAGTGCCATAAAAACCCATCCCTATCAGAGATCTAAACTCTTGGTTTTGAGAGACCATCTTCTTAAGAGAGGTTAAATATTGCTGTTCTGTAACCGCTTCATCCAAATCTAACGGTTTATCTATAATGATATCGTTTGGCACAGTCTCTTCAATGAGTTGTTCAAGGGATTCCACTCCAATCTCCTGGAGCATCTCTTTTACTTCACTTTCACTCGGACCGTTGTGCCGGTGTATAAAAGCTACTGACATAAATCGCTATTTATTAAGTTGTTATTTATATGTAAACAGACAAAGATAGTTAAAGTTTGCCTATAAAAATATTTTGATATGTTTGTAAATTCACAAATAATGCCAAGAATGAATATGTTAAAGAGAAAGATGTCTGAACTGCAAGAGCGTACGGCTAAAGCACGCAAAGGAGGCGGAGAAAAAGCTATAGCCAAACAGATTGCTATGGGCAAGCTTCCTGCCAGAGAGCGGATCAATCTTATATTGGATCCCAACTCCTTTTATGAGTATGACCTTTTTATTGAGCATGAAGCGAGAGAGTTTGGAATGGAGGGGAGAGAGTTGGCGGGCGATGGAGTAGTGATTGGAACAGGAAACATAAACGGTCGTGCTGTGGCTATTTATGCACAAGATTTTACAGTTGCAGGAGGTTCGCTGGGCTATATGCATGCCAGAAAAATTGTAAAAATTATGGATTATGCGCTCCAGATGCGAATCCCCCTGATTGGTATAAACGACTCCGGAGGGGCAAGAATCCAAGAGGGTGTAAACTCTTTGGCCGGCTACGGCGATATCTTTTACCGCAACACCTTAGCGAGCGGAGTGATACCGCAACTCTCTATTATTTTGGGCCCTTGTGCCGGAGGGGCAGTCTACTCTCCCGCTCTTACCGACTTTGTTTTTGTTGTAGATAAGATCTCTAAGATGTTTATTACCGGGCCGGAGGTGATTAGATCGGTATTGGGCGAAGAGATAGATATGGAGTCTTTGGGTGGAGCGAGGGTACATAGCGAGGTTACCGGAAATGCCCACTTTTTTGCCGAGAGCGAAGAGGAGTGCTTTGCACAAATTAAGGAGCTTCTCTCCTATATTCCATTCAATAATCGGTGCCACTGCAATTGTCTGCCTCCTGCAGAGCCCCTAAAGAGCTACAAGATAGATAAAATTGTTCCAGACGATCCCACCAAACCTTACGATGTTAGAGATGTAATTAAGGCTCTCTCCGACAACTCCCAATTCTTAGAGGTTCAGCAGTTGTGGGCTGCCAACATAGTGATAGGCTTTGGTAGGATAGATGGAAGAACGGTTGGATTTGTAGCCAATCAACCTATGGTTTTGGCTGGGGTTTTAGATTGCGATTCAAGCGATAAGGCTGCCCGTTTTATTCGTTTCTGCGACGCCTTCAACATCCCTATTGTTACCCTTGAAGACCTTCCCGGCTATCTTCCGGGGGTAGATCAGGAGCATGCCGGAGTGATTCGTCATGGAGCCAAACTACTATACGCCTACAGTGAAGCTACAGTACCCAAAATCACCTTTATTTTAAGAAAAGCGTACGGAGGGGGCTA
>Ga0265293_10002165_pt1 | contig 40552 bp, 34 predicted proteins | sample Munlanlewell138R_FD_192505 | JGI IMG/M metagenome (GOLD analysis project Ga0265293, IMG submission 192505) | Leachate microbial communities from a municipal landfill in Southern Ontario, Canada - Leachate well 138R | ecosystem: Engineered > Solid waste > Landfill > Unclassified | place: Canada...
GATCATATAATTTATGCAAACTAGCAAAGGATAAAAAGTAAATAAATTTATTCCAAAATATTCATTAATTTTACCTAACAAAAATTTATAAATGAAAATCCACTACCACTCCGACCATCTCGGCTCTGCCTCTTTCGTAACTAATGCAGAAGGTGCAGCAGTGCAGCATTTGCAGTATCTCCCCTACGGCGAGCTCTTCGTCTCCCAGCGAAACACTGAAGAGTTTGATAGTAGGTACAAATTCACCGCCAAGGAGCTAGACAACGAGACCAGCTACACATACTTCGGAGCACGCTACTATGATAGCGAGCTGAGTGGGTGGCTGAGTGTAGATCCTATGAGCGATAAGTATCCATCGCTATCGCCATATTGTTATAGTGCGGATAATCCAGTGGTGTTGGTGGATCCGAATGGGATGTGGATAGATGATTATTTTATACATTCTGATGGGTTAATAGAAATTAAGAAAACAAACGATAATTTTGATAGATTAATAATTAATGGAATAAATAAGGGGACATATAATAAAGGATATCTTGATAAAATTGCGAATATATCTCGTTCTGGAGGATATACTTTTAATGAATTAGAAATAAAGTATACTAAAAATGTGGATCAAAGTAAAATATCATATTACACAAGAGCTATATTAGTTGATGCTATGAACAAATCAAAAAATAATTCTATACTAATAACCAGTGGTACTAGGACACCAGAAGATCAAGCAAGAATAATGAAAAATAATGTAGATATACATGGGATGGAAGACCAAAAAAGTTTATATAAAGCTCCAGGCCAGCAGGTGCTTGACTATTATCCTGATCAAGAAGCTATGACTGATGAAATATATAGATTGGGTCCATCAAATGTATCTAAACATTGTGGTGATCCTAATAAAATAAATGTTTTAGACATAGCACCATCTTCAATTAAATATCAAAATGAATTTAAAAATGCAATTTTGAATGATTCTAGAGTTAGTAAGTTATTATATCCCCCAAAAGATCCAGCATTACATTTAGAAATTCCACAATAAAAAAATAAGATTATGAAAAAAAATATAGTATTTTTATTATTATTTGTCTTCATTTTTGTTTTTTGTAAAAATACAAAAAATGAATCAAAATATGAAACATTGAATGATAGTAGTTCAACAAGCCATATTTATTCAGCAGCTTCATCTAAAGAAGATACAAATAGATTAAATAATAAGATTAACATAGATATTAATCAACTGTTAGGTATTTGGTATTATCCTGAAGACATAAATGCTACCTTTAAAATTGTAAAAGATTCTATGTTTTACGTAGATGCAAATGAATGGTATCAGTATAAATTAAAAGGTGAAACATTAATAATTTATTATGATTATAATTATACAGACACAAGCTTATGTGAAATTAAAAATGATAAATTAATTTTAAAAGGTAAATTTGGCATAGATACATTTGAAAGATTTAATAAATAAAAATTTAATTGAAAATATTCATTAATTTTACCTAACAAAAATATTTTTATGTTCACCGCCAAGGAGCTAGACAACGAGACCAGCTACACCAACTTCGGAGCACGTTACTATGATAGTGAGCTGAGTGGGTGGTTGAGTGTAGATCCGATGAGCGATAAGTATCCATCGCTATCGCCATATATTTACTGTTATAATAATCCGGTAATTATGAGAGACCCTAATGGTAATGATGGCGTAGCTGTTGTAGATAATGAGAATAAAACAATAACTATAAAAGCTGTTTATTATGTTCAAACTGTACCATCATTTTCTTCTTCAGAACATACATCATATACAAATGAACAATTACAAAGTATTCAAAATACAGCATACACACCAGAAGAAGTTAAAAGTATGCAAACTGAGATAAATGACTTCCTAAATAATCAAAATTATCAAATTACAGAGGGTGAATATTCTGGATATAAAGTTAATTTTGACTTGCAATTTAAAGAAGGTGGTGAACCTTTTAATTTAGAAGAAAAAGCAAAAAATGAGTTTTATGGAGACATACCTATAGGTAATTGCTTTAAAAGAGGAGATAAAAATACTTTTAATCTATTTAAAACTAGATATAATAAGGAAACAGGTAATTATGAAACTATAGGAGGCATAACTCAAGACAACAATTTAATAATGATGAATAAAAAATATGACGATCTTAGAAATAGAATACATGAAGTATTTCATACTTTATTTTTTAATAGAGATAAAGCTAATGATGGAATAGGTTCATATCTAACCAATGATATGCCTAATCAAAAAGACATTAACGAATTAATAAAAAATTTGCCAAAAATAAATATAAATGAATAAGTTTAAAATTCTTTTAATAATTTTTATTTTTTGTTTAACAATTTCTAATATTTATGGACAAAAAGTAATAGAAGGCACAGCACATTCAATAATAACTGATAGTTTATTAGTATTTGCTTCTATAGGAGTATATTATAATGATTCTTTAATAACATCAGGAATCTCAGATTTTGATGGTAAATTTAAAATAATAATACCTGACTCATTGCCATATGTGAGACTTCATTTAAGATATATTTTGTTATATGATAATGATACTATTATAGATTTACATGATAAAGATACAATAAGAGGGAAATTTTACTTTGGTAAAAAGATACCCAAGTGGGATTTAATATTCAACGAAAATGATGCTAGACGAGATATAATAGATGGAGATGTGAAATTATACAAAATAGGAGGACTCGTAGGTAATGAAAAAAGATTACAAAGGATTACAATGAAATACGGTTTTAGATATGTATTTATTTTGCCACAATATTTAAATCAAAATATATTAGAAAGTGTTTACAGATATAATAAAGTAATAGATGAATATTTAGACGATGAAAAAAATTATATTGGATGGAAAGAAAAATTAACTAAAAAAATTAAAAAATTAAAAATTAAAATAGTAATATTATGAATATAAAAATATTTTACTTAAAATAGTATATTATATATCCACTTGGGGTGCATTATTTACCGCCTCTTTCGTAATTAATGCAGAAGATGTTGTAGTGCAGCATTTGCAATACCTCACCTACGGCGAGCTATTTGGCTCCTAAAAAAACACATCTTTAGATGTGTCCCGCCCGCATTGGGAAATGATTTGCCATAAAACAAGCAAGCAGCGTAGGATAGAAGGGTTTACACTGTTTGAGCGAGCGATAGCGAGCGAGTTTGTAAACCCCAAGAGGTGATTGCGTAGTTTTATAAAATCATTTCCCCAGCGGAGACTTTTCTTTTGTTACCTTTTCTTTGTGTGGCTGGCAAAGAAAACTAAATTATATAAAAATTTATTCCAAAATATTCATTAATTTTACCTAACAAAAATTTATAAATGAAAATCCACTACCACTCCGACCATCTCGGCTCCGCCTCTTTCGTAACTGATAAAAGTGGCAATGTAGTGCAGCATTTGCAGTATCTCCCATATGGCGAGCTATTCGTATCGCAGCGAAACTCTAATTTTGATACCCGCTATAAATTCACTGCCAAAGAGCTAGACAACGAAACCAGCTACACATACTTCGGAGCGAGATACTATGATAGCGAGCTGAGTGGGTGGCTGAGCGTAGATCCTATTAGCGATAAGTATCCGAGCACGTCGGCGTATATGTATTGTAGTGGAAATCCAGTGATATTGAGGGACCCAAATGGTATGGACTGGGTAGAATCTGAAAACGGTGACATTACCTGGCGTAATGATATAAATAAAGATAATTACAGTGATTTGTTAAAAGAAGGTGAAATTTACAGAGGCATAACGTATGCACGAACAAAAGAATGGAACAATAATAGATATCAAGGAGCTGTGGTTGAAGTTTATCGTTCAGATGGTTCAGGTTTAGATTATTATACCCCCAATGAATTTGGAATGTATAGATTCCCAGAGTCAGGAAGAGGTTTTGAAAGATATACTAATCCAGATGGTTCTAATAATGGTAATAATGAAAATTATTATATAAACAATAAAATTCAACATGCGGACAATTATATATCTGGAACTGCATTCGCAAATTTTTATAATACGATTCAAGATTTTTACAATGAAACAGGTATAACTATACATTATGGTGATATTTCAGCTTATGACCCAAGCATAAATTTAGGACATACAACTCATTTTCAGGGTAATTCAATAGATATTCATTATTTTGATACTAATGGTAACGAACTTAGGGGTCCCGCTGCATATAGTCAAGCTGATATAAGATTGACAAATATTTTCTTTAATAAAGCCCAAAATAATGGTTTTACGAAAAACTATTCTTTTGGTAGCAGGTTTACTCATATGGGTAATAATAATCAGATTAAGCATAAAGATCATTTACATATAGGCTTATGAAAAGATTAATTTTATTTAATAGTTTATTTTTATCATTTTTTTTATCATGTAATAATATAAATGAAAATAGATTTTATAATAATAATTTTCAAACTGATAATATAAAGTTAGATAAAATTCTGGTTAATAATAGTCAAAATATTAATGGAACAGCAAATCTCCTTTATTGTGAATTTCAAAATGATAATATAATAGATTTGGGCATAGGGATTGCTGTTTGGAATTATGATTGTAATAAAAATATTATTATTTATCAAGATTCATTACTTAAAACTAAAGTTTATGACTTTAATGTATGCAAAAATGATCAAAGTCACCCTTGCCCTTTATTTTACAAAATAGATTATGGCATTTATCATTTTGTTGTAACTAATTTTACAAAAAAATGGTGTAAAATAATATATAATGGTAATCAGTACGGATATTTAGCCATAGATTCTACATTTGAATTTGTTTATTGGGATAAATTTCTACAAAATTATTCAACAGGAATAAGATTAAAAGGACACAATGAAATTTTTAACGTAGATTTAGTAAGAGATGATACAATATATGCAATAAATTTGGAAAAAAATAATAAGGTAAATATACTTTGGAGAAAAAACAACAAACTATTAATAGACATTTTTTTACTTGATTAATTAATAAAATTATTGAAAATTTAATATTTTAATTTGTAACATAAAATTAAATATCCAATATCTCCCCTTCAGTGCGAGCTCTTTACCTTCAATAAAACTACTAGTTTTCTTAAAACACATCTTATGATGTGTCCCGCCCGCATTGGGAAATGATTTGCAATAAAACAAGCAAGCCGTGTTGGGAAGAAGGGTTTACACTGTTTGAGCGAGCGAAGCGAGCGAGTTTGTAAACCCCAAGAGGTGATTGCGTAGTTTTATCAAATCATTTCCCCAGCGGAGACCTTTCTTTTGTTACTTTTCTTTGTGTAGCTGAGAAAGAAAAGTAAAATAAGTAGAAATTATTCCAAGATATTCATTAATTTTACCTAGTAAAAATTTATAAATGAAAATCCACTACCACTCCGACCATCTCGGCTCCGCCTCCTTCGTAACAAATGCAGAAGGTGCAGTAATGCAGCATTTGCAATATCTCCCCTACGGCGAGCTATTCATCTCACAGCGAAACACTGAAGAGTTTGATAGTAGATATAAATTCACTGCCAAGGAGCTAGACAACGAGACCAGCTACACGTACTTCGGAGCGAGATACTATGATAGCGAGCTCTCCATCTCCAATCAAAACTAATAGTTTTCTTTTTTTTGATAAATTCGCCTTTTTATTGTTTTGTTATTTCTCTATTTTTCAATAATTTTGTAAGATGATTAATATAATAGAGGATTTTTTTTAAATAAAGAATCTAAGCATCCTGCTTTTACTGAATTGCAAAAATCTATTAAAACATATAAAAATATTCTATAAAAATAGATATACAAATAGCTATCTTGATAGTTTTTAGACTAGATAATTCAATAATGAAGGATACAATATTTATTTTTTTCAAATTTTTTTCAAAATAAAAAAAATAATAAATCTTATTTTTTTTAATGTTATTATACAAAAAACTTTATTCGTTTTACAAAATTAATTTATTCTATTCAACATATTTTATATAAAATTATTCTTACAACTATATGTTAATTAATAATCTATATAATTATTTTATTAAAAATTTCTTTTAATATATTTAGATATTAACATAATAAAAACTATTACAAACCTAAAAGTAAAGAAGCTACGGAGAAATAAATAATCAATCCAGTGATATCTACCAAGGTAGCTATAGCAGGGCTAGCAGCTAAGGCGGGATCACCTTTTAATGATTTCACTATTAAAGGAAATAAAGCACCTAAAAAAGTAGAACAAATAATTTGCAATGACATAGATAGAGCTATTACAAAAGAGATGTAAGAAATGGAGAAACCTTCTGGAATAACTCTAAAAGAATTTAATATCATAGCGTTAGCAAATGTTAAAATTCCTAAGATCAAAGCTAATAAAACTGCTATACGCAATTCTTTCCAAATAATTTTGAACCATTCTTTTACGGTTATTTGTCCTAGAGCCAAAGCTCGTACTATTACAGTAGCTGATTGGCTACCTGCATTACCACCCATAGCTGTCAACATTGGCATAAATAAAGCTAAAACATATAACTGTTGTATAAGCGGTTGATAATGATTGATTACCATGCCAGCAAACAATTCAATGATGGCGAGGGCTATGAGCCACACTATCCTTTTTTTGAAATGTACCGTAGTAGGAGTACCGAGATAATCAAAATATTCGGGCTCTTGGACTATACCCATGAATTTTTCGAAGTCTTCGGTTTGTTCTGAATGTATCACCTCTATAGCATCGTCTGAGGTTACTACACCTATTAGTTGATAGTCGTGATTCAAAACTGGTAAGGTTATCAAATCATATTTAGCTATTATTTCTGCTACTTTTTCTCTATCTTCATCCACAAAAACAAATTCATAATCTTTTTCCATTACATCATCTACTAAAGTGTCACCTTTGGCTTTTATTAAATCTTCTAAATTTATTATTCCTAATAAGACATTATCTTCGTTAATTACGTATATATGATACAATGCTCTATTTGATGGACTTCTTGAGCGTATTAAATTTATTAGCTCTTCGCAAGTCTTTCCTGAGTGAACTGTGAAAAAGTCTGTAGTCATTATACCACCAGCTGTTTCTTCAGGGTATTTGCTTAGTCTTATTACATTTTCTCTGATATCTAGAGATAAATAAGGTAAAAGTTCGACTTGCTCCTCGGGTTCTAAATGTTGATAGAGGTCTACGTAGTCATCAGGCGGCATATGTTCAAAAATATCAGCAAATTCTCTTTTATTAAATAAATTGAATAACTCTAACTGCCTCGAGATATTAAATTCTGAGAATATAAGTCCTTGCTGTTCTATATCAAAATTTTTCAATACAAAGGCAATAGCTTCAGCATCAAGCTCATTTAATATTTCTGCCACTTCTACTGGTGGCATCTTACGCAATATTGGTAATATTGCCAATATATGTTCTATTCCTAATTCCTCTACTTCTTCTTTTATATTTAAAAAATCATTTTTATTTTCCATCTTTTTTGTTTTTTAAAAATTATTAATGTTCTTTTTTTATTTTAAAAGTATATAAGAAAAATTTTAAAAAAAACTATAATGTCTAAATCTCGAATGACAAGACATAAAATATAAATAATTTCGAATAGTTTATTAAAATTTATAGAAGCAAAAAATATTTTGTTATATTTAGTAGTTATAATATTATCATGCCACCTAACTAAAAAGCAAGGTAGAGGACTACCCCTTTTGTTTTTTTCAATGGGGAAACAAAATAAAGTAAAAATGACTAGTAAGATTACACTCCCCTTCCATGATTAAATAATTTATAAAATTTTTTGCAAAAATACAAATTTTATTAAAAATATATAATATTATTTTACAAATAAATAATTTTTTTAATTTCATTAATTAAATTTGGAAAATTAGATATAATATTTATTTTTCATTTTTTTGTTACCTTTGTTTGTATTTTTTTAAAATTAAAACTATATTCCATGATTTACAAAATTTTAGTTACTGGGTCAGACGGTCAATTAGGTTATGAACTTAAACGATTATTAAGCGATAATAAAAATTTTGAATTATTTTTTACTAATCATAAAACATTGGATATTACTGATGAGCAAGCTATTAGAGATTTTTATAATAAATATAAACCTAATTTTGTCATCAATGCCGCAGCATACACTGCTGTCGATAAGGCTGAAACTGAAAAAGAAATTGCATTAAAAGTTAATGTAAATGGAGTGAGAAATCTAGCTAAATATTCAATAGATTACAATACTATAATGATACATATCTCTACAGATTATGTTTTTGATGGTAATAAATCATCGCCATATATCGAAACTGATACACCTAACCCATTAGGATATTATGGTTATACAAAATTTATGGGCGAAAATGAAATGTCGAAAATAAATCCTCGAGGTGTTATTATTAGAACTTCGTGGCTTTATAGTAATCATGGTAATAATTTTGTAAAAACTATTATCAAAAAATCGCTTGACGAAAATCAAAAACTGCAAGTCGTTTATGATCAAATCGGTACGCCTACATACGCAAGGGATCTAGCTATGTGTATTTATCAGATGATTCAGTGCTTCGATTTCAATAATTTAGAATTTTTTCATTTCGCTGATGAAGGTGTAGCTTCTTGGTACGATTTTGCTCATGCTATTATCAGAATTAAAAACATTGATAAATGTATCTATCCCATTGAGACTGATCAGATAAATCAATTGACTATGAGACCCAAATATAGCGTAATGAATAAATCAAAAATTAAATCAGCTTTAAATATTTCGATACCGCATTGGTACGACTCATTAAAGGAAATGTTAGGTTTATTTATGTAAAATCAAAAATCAACTTGAGTATTTTAAAAAAAAAATATTAAGATTATGATTTTTATAATAATTTTTTTTATTAATTTGATTTTTTTAATTATTTATAAATTTGTTACTATTTTTAGATTAATTGATAAAAATATATAGATATGGTAGGGTATAATATTGATAGAGAAATTTTGGAAAAAATTGAAAATTGGCTTCAGCAACCAATAGATGAGAAAGATAAAGAATGGATCAAAAATAATTTAGAAAATAATCCTAAAGCATTAGTAGAAGCATTTTATGCTGATTTAGAATTTGGTACTGGAGGTTTGAGAGGTATAATAGGAATAGGTTCTAATAGGATGAATAAATATACTGTGTCTATTGCTACGCAGGGGCTGGCCAATTATATTAAACAAAATGCAGATAAACCATTCAAAGTAGTAATATCTTATGATTCTCGAATTATGAGCAAAGAATTTGCTGAAATAACTGCGGATGTTTTGAGTGCGAATGATATAGAAGTTTTTTTATTTTCAGAATTACGCCCAACTCCACTTTTGTCTTATGCAGTTAGATATTTGAAAGCTACTGCTGGAGTCATGATCACTGCATCTCATAATCCTAAACAATACAATGGATACAAGGTTTATTGGAGTGATGGTGGACAACTGGTGCCACCTCATGATAAAGGAGTAATAGATGAAGTGAAAAAAGTAGGTGAATATAGCAATGTAGCACGTGACTTTAATAAAAGTCTCATACATATTATAAATGATGAGATAGACCACGCTTATCTAAAGCAATTAAACAATTTGCAATTTTTAGCAATGGTGAAACCAAAAACTCAAAAAATTGTTTTTACACCACTTCATGGTACTGGTATAACGATGGTGCCTAAAGCATTGAATGATTGGGGGTTTAATCAAATACATCTTGTAGAAGAGCAGTCAATTCCTGATGGTAATTTTCCTACTACAGTCTCACCAAACCCTGAAGAAAAAGCAGCTATGGAATTAGCTCTTAAAAATGCTAAAAAAATAAATGCTGATCTTGTATTAGCTACTGATCCTGATGCTGACCGAGTAGGTACTGGGATTAAATTGCCCGATGGTAATTATAAATTATTGAATGGTAATCAGATAGCATCTCTTTTGACTTATTATAATCTAGAAATGTTGAAATCTCGAAATGCACTACCTTCTAATAGTTTTATTGTAAAAACTATCGTAACTACTGAATTGATGCGAAAAATTGCTGATGATTATAATGTGAAAACTTATGATGTTTTAACTGGTTTTAAATACATAGCTGAATTAATTAGAATCAAAGAGGGTAAAGAAAAATTTATCTGTGGTGGTGAAGAGAGCTATGGATTTTTATCTGCAGATTGGGTAAGAGATAAAGATGCTATAATGACCTCTTGTCAAATAGCAGAAATGCAAGAATATGCAGATCGTAATGGAAAGACTCTACTCGATATATTAAAAATTCTTTATGAAACCTATGGATATTTCTACGAAGATCAAAAATCTATCGCTATGACTGGTATCGAAGGTATGGAAAATATGAAAAAACTTATGGACAATTATAGAAGTAATCCACCTATGGAGATAAATAATACTGCTGTTGTGAAAATCTTGGATTATCAACTTTCTATTGCTAAAGATTTGATTAATAATACTACTCAAGCTATTTTATTACCTAAAAGTAATGTATTGCAATTTATACTCGAGAATGATACCAAAATCACTATCCGCCCTTCTGGAACAGAGCCAAAAATCAAATATTATTTTGCTATTGTCAAAAAAAATATAAATAATAAATCCTACATCGAAATGTGGAAAGAATTAGAAAAAGAAATGGCTAAATTGAAAGAATTCGCTGATAAGATCTAAAGAATTAAAAAATCTAAAATCATAGATTTTAGTTAATTTTTTTCTAATCCATAAATTCTTTTTATACTAAAATTTTTAAGTTATATTAGAATTTTTTTTGTTACTAATTAAATTATATAATACTCAGTTTCTATCAAATCATCATCATCTGTTGTATCTATGATAGGCAAAGACCAGTAATTATATAAGCCATACAATAAACGCTTTTCTTTCTCTTCGGGTGACAATTTTTCATATTTTTCTTTTTCACGTAGCAGTGCCTGTCTTTTTTTGTTTTCTTCCAATTCTTTTTCTTTAAGTGCTTCTTCGATTTCTTTTTTATAAGCTTGCTCTGCACGTTTTCTTAAAAATTCTTCTGCTACATTCGGAAATAATTCGAGTAATAATTGTTCTTTTTCGTTATTATAAAGTTTTCTATTACCATATTCAGGGAATTCTTTATTGGGAAATGGCAGGTATGTGCTAGTATCAAAGGGTTTTTCTGTTTCGCTTCCTGTAATAAATTTACGAAATTTAGGATCTATGGGTATAGGGGTTTTGCCATAAGCACCTTCTATCAATTTAATAAATTGTGTACTTTTAGTGGTATACCATGGTAGACCTTTTTTTTCATCTAAAATGCAATTAACAGCTTGTACACCAATTATTTGACTAGTAGGTGTGACTAAAGGCACACAGCCAGCATCTATCCTTACTTTAGGTACTGCTTTTAATACTTTTGGTAGCAAGTGTTCTAGGTTTAATTGTTGTAATTGTGTCAACATATTTGTATACATACCACCTGGAATTTGAGCATTTTTGACAGCTTCATTAGGTGGAGGAAAATTAAAATATGCTTCTATTTGTTGACATACTTCTAAAGCTTTTTCAAATTTATTTTTATATGTTAACTCAATTGCTTGATCAAATAATTTTTCAATTTCTAGAGGTAAATTGGGATTATTAGGATCAAACATTTTAGGATAATTATTTGGATACTGATCGTATTGTTTTAATTCTCTACGTATATCCATTAATATTTCTTGTAGTTTTGGTATTACTTCTATATTAACATTTACGTCAATATCTAATTTTTTACAAAAAAGATAGACAATTTCAAAAGCTGTAGCGGCGGGTCCACCAGCGAATGGAAAAATATTTGTATCTATGATATCAGTTCCAGCTATTATAGCTGATAGTGTAGATGCTAAACCATAGCCAGGAGTACTATGAGAATGAAAATTTACAGGTATAGTTAATTCTTTTTTGAGAGCAGTTATTATTTCATAAGCAGCTTTGGGAGTTATTAATCCAGCCATATCTTTTATTGTTACTATCTGGGCTCCCATAGATTCGAATGTTTTAGCTTTATTGACAAAATATTCAGTAGTGAAAACTTTGGGATGAGATTTATTAAAAATTTTACCAAAAATAGTTTTAGATTTTAATACAGGATCTACAGTGTAGCAAATCGCCCCGTCAGGTATAGCACCATATTTTTTACAATATTCTACCGAAGATTTGCAATTATCTAGATCATTTAAAGCATCAAAAATTCTTAATATATCTATTCCTTCATTTATAGCATTTTTTATAAAACCTTCTATAACCCATTCAGGATATGGGTTATATCCAAATAAATTTCGACCTCTTGATAGTGCTGTTAATTTACTAGTATCTCCTATACCTTTTTTTATTTTAGCTAATCTCTCCCATGGGTCCTCATTCAAAAAACGCATTATACTGTCAGGAACAGCACCGCCCCATACCTCCATAGCATAGAAATGTGCTTCTTTGAAGTATGGGAGTGTTTTATCTACTTGTTCTTGACTCATGCGGGTTGCAAAAAGACTTTGTTGTCCATCTCTTAAAGTTAAATCTCTGATTTTTAGTGTTTTTCGTGACATATTAATTTAAATATTTTATTTGCAAATTTAACTATTTATTTAATATCTGGTTTATAAAATTCTATTTTTATTGAGATTTAAAACTATATTTAATGAAATCAACCTATTTTTTACTATTTTTTTTTAATTTTATAGTAATTTATTTTTTAATATTATTTCTAATTATTCATGTACTTTAGATTACAATTGTTTTTTTAGATTTATTCTTATTAAAAATTTTAATTTAGGTTAATATTTATCATTTACCTTGTATTATTTTTAATTATAATATTATATTTGCATTATCAAAAAAAAAATCAAACAATTATGTTAAAAAATATAAAAGAAGACAAAAATGTAATTTTCGTAAATAAAGATGTAGCTTGGATAGGAGTATTAGACTATGATATAATAACTTTTGATGTAGTGATGGAGACTCGTTATGGTACTACATACAATTCTTACTTCATAAATGCTCAGATGCCAACAATCATAGAAACTACAAAAGAAACTTTTTGGGATACTTATATTGCCAAGATAAGGCAAGTGATAGAACCAGAAAAAATAAAATACATTATTTTAAATCATACAGAACCAGATCATAGTGGTAATCTATTAAATCTGCTAAAACTGGCTCCTGAGGCCAAGGTAGTGGGTAGTGGAATAGCTATTAGAAATTTAAGAGAATTATTCAATGCTGATTTTCCTAATATTATTGTAAAAGGTGATGATATATTAGATTTAGGGGATAAAACCTTGAAATTTATTTCTGCTCCTAATCTACATTGGCCTGATAGTATCTACACATATTTGATCGAGGATAAGCTTCTTTTCACATGCGATAGCTTTGGTTGTCACTATGCAGATGACCGAATGATAGACAATGAAGTGGGTAATTTCGATGATGCTTTTAAATATTATTTTGATGTCATTCTAAAGCCTTTTAGTAAATTTATGTTACAAGCTTTGGATAGGATCAAAGATTTAGAAATAAATGCTATACTCACTGGACATGGTCCTTTGCTCTTAAATGATTGGAAAAGATACATAGAATGGACAAAAGAATTATCAGAACAATTCATCAATACTCAAAATCATAATGATATATTCGTAGCTTATGTATCTGCTTATAGCAAAACAGCATCATTAGCCCAAGCCATAGCTGAGGGCGTCAAGGAAGAAGGGTTAGAAGTTATTTTAAAAGATATTGAGCATTGCTCTCTGGGAGAACTCGAGGAGTATATAACTAGATCTCGTGGTATGGCTATTGGTTCACCTGTAATTAATCAAAATATTCTTTTACCTATTTATAAGCTTTTTGCTCTTATCAATCCTATTCGTGATAGAGGTAAATATCTTTTGGCTTTTGGATCTTTTGGATGGAGCGGAGAAAATCAAAAATTGATACCTAATATTGCTAATGGTTTGAAATTAAATGTATTAGAAGAATCCATATTTACTAAATTTACTCCCAATGAAACTGATATGAATAAAGCAAAAGAATTAGGTAAAAAATTAGCTCAAAAAGTTAAGCAAAATACCATTAAAAAATGAAACGTTTATTTATTGCATTACCTATTGAATTAAATAAAACTGCAAAAGAAGAAATTATTAATCTGCAGCATCAATTAGCTATGTACAAAATCAAATGGGTATCATTAGAGAATACGCATTTGACTCTTGTATTTCTAGGAGATACTGATGAAATCCATCTATCTACCATCTGCGATGCCATAGATAGCTTAGAATCTGAATTTCATAAATATCAGATAGAGTTAGCTGGATTATCTATTTTTGGTAATAAGAGATCGCCTCGTGTTTTGTGGACTAGATGGTTAGATAATGATGAGACCAAACATTTAGCTTTATCATTACAAAATAAGTTAACCCCATTACTTTCTATCACTGAAAAAAATGAAAATTTTGTGCCACATTTAACTTTGGGACGTATCAAAAGCTTATCAAATATAGATAATTTTTATGATGTGTTAGATAAATATTCTAATTTTTCTTTTGGTAAATACATAATAGACAGAATAATACTTTTTGAGAGCAAATTAACCTCACGAGGCCCACTATATACTCCATTACATACAGTTAAAGCTATTACATAGCATAATTTATTAATTTTTTTTAATAGATGCTAAAAAATTACACAAAGATTAAATATTTTATAATACTATTAAATACCCTTCTTTTATTCGCTTAGATTCATTCTCTTATTTTCACAACTTGTTACCCATTCGCACTTTACCAATTTATTTAGTACATTTGATATTTGAATTTATTATTAAAAACTAATATGAGGAATGCGTAGAATAATAAGATAAAACAATATTATTTTAGTATATAATGACAATATTAATAGTTATGCAGAATATATTTTGCATCTAAATTTCAATAAAGTTTTATAATTTTGGTAAAAATTTTAAAAAAAATAAACTTATTTTTTAACTATTAATATGGAGCAAATAATAGAACCAATTGACAGAGAATTATTAAAAAAAGAATTGACAAGGGATATTTATGTAAGAAAAACAAATTACAATAAAAATGAAATTTACATATTTGCTGCTGAGCAATGTCCCAATCTAATGTTGGAAGTAGGTAGATTACGAGAAATATCTTTTAGAGATGCAGGAGCTGGCACTGGCAAGAAGGTAGATATAGACAAATTCGATACAGGTCCTTTGCCATATAAACAATTAATAGTTTGGGATCCTCGAGAAGAAGAAATAATAGGTGGCTACAGATTTATATTGGTAAAGGATGTACTTAACTTTTATAATGGCAAATTACATTTAGCTACTTCTCACATGTTTGATTTTTCTGATCTATTTATAGAAAAATATGCACCGTATACTATCGAATTAGGTAGGAGCTTTGTACAACCTAAATATCAACCACAAAAAAATCAGCGAAAGGGGATTTTTTCATTAGACAACCTGTGGGACGGCCTAGGAGCTCTTACTATAGATTATCCAGAAATTAAATATTTCTTTGGCAAGGTAACTTTATATCTCAATTACAATCAATTAGCTCGTGATGCCATTGTATATTTTATGTATAAGCATTTTCCTGATACTGAAAAGTTAATTACTCCTAAGATGCCACGTGGCTATTCGAATGATATATCGATTTTTGATGATATATTCTTTTCTGATTCTTATGAGGTGAATTATAAAAAACTATTAGAATTTGTAAAATCTCAAGGAGAAACTATCCCCCCATTGATAAATGCATATATGAGTTTGTCGCGTACAATGAAAACTTTTGGAACTTCTCTAAATCCGCAATTCGGCCCAGTAGAAGAGATTGGAATATTAGTAACTATAGATGATGTATATCCAAGTAAAATAAAGAGGCATGTAGATTCATATCTAAAAGAGAAAAATGAAAATAAAATCAGTTAAATATGTAAAAAGTTGCGTTTCTTTAACAGATTGTCCTAAAAATATTTTGCCAGAGTTTGCTTTTGTAGGTCGCTCTAATGTAGGGAAATCTTCATTAATAAATGCATTAGTTTCTCAAAAAATTGCATTAACATCATCTATACCTGGTAAAACTAAAACTATCAATTTTTATTTGATAGATAATAAATGGTATCTAGTAGATCTACCTGGCTATGGATATGCTAAAACATCTAAAACTATTCGTAAGCAGTTAATAAATATCATAAACGAATATCTTAGCTTTCGTAGTCAGCTATTTTTAGCATTTGTTTTAATAGATTCCTCGATACCATTACAACAAATAGATATAGAGTTTATAAATAATTGTGGACGGTATAATATACCTATAGCCATAGTGTTGACTAAAACTGATAAAGAAAAAAAAAGTATTATTCAACAAAATCGAAAAGCTCTTATGACTGAATTATCAAAATACTGGGACGAATTGCCCCCCATATTTATGACATCCTCTGTTAAAAAAACAGGAATTCAAGATTTATTAGATTATATTTTAAATCAAATTAAATAAGTATTTGACTGATAATTTAAATGATACTGAGTTGAGAAATTTGAATACTTTTTATAAACATTAACCTTCTATTGATTCTGTAATTTTATGCTAGAAAGCTATCTAATGAGCTAAAGTATTTAGCTTTTGGTATCTCAAATATGGAGCTGCGTTATTCAGGGCAATATGATGCTGTGGTATATTATTTAGTTTTTCAATTTATTACTGCAGATTTACAACCGTTTATTTACTTTCAATTTTAGATAATATTGTATTTAAATTTATCATTTCATTATGATTGTGTCATTTTACGTTTTAAATATCTTTAGTTTCACTACATATCATCGCAATTATCATCTTCTAGTTGCTTTATGATTTTATTAACTTCATCTTCAGTATTTCTAAGTTTGTCTCTGCAAAATTTTATTAGTTGAGCTGCTCTCTGTACTTTTGGTAATAAAAGATCTATAGTGATATCACCGCGTTCTATCTCGGTAACTATCTGTTGCAATTCATTAAAAGCTTGTTCGTAGCTTGTTGGTAAATTTAATTCTTCGTTATTCATATTTTTATTTTTTTTCAATATTAATAATTTCGGCTTCCATTTGATTTTTATAACCTTCTAAAACTATTGTATCGTTTTTATTTATATTATTTTCAGTTACGATTATATTATCTTTTTTTAACATCACATACCCCATTTTTAAAATATGATTAGGCGAGCTGAGGTCTATGATTTGTTGAGCTTTGTTAAGTGAGATTTTGATATCAGATAGATTTTGTTTTAGATTTATTGGTATCAATTTATTTATTTGTTTTAACCGTAACAGATTATAGTTTAAATGTGATTTAGATTTATGTCTAAGTATAAGTGGTATATTATCAAGCTTACAATTTTCAATATTAATAATATTTTTTGAATTTGTTTTGAGAGAAAAGTTATAATTTTTTAACAAATTATTAGTTTTTTCTAAGGCAGAAATAAATTGATATTTGATAGTATTAATAATTTGTATGAGAGTAATTGATGATTTATTGATTTTAGCATTAGTCAACTGAGTGAAAGTATTAATGGTTTTGTCGAGATTAGATTGATAAGCATATAATTGAGAAGTTATATTACGTAACAATAAAAATCGAGTATTATTTATTTTTTCTTTATAATTATTTTGTTTTTGCTTAATTGTATTGATTAATTTGTCGCCAATATTTAGTAACATATTTTCAAATTCCAATGTTTTATCGATAATATAATATCCCAGGTCGGTAGGTGTAATGGCTGAATAGTGAGCCACCATATCGCAGACAGTGAGGTTAGTAGAATGTCCGATACCAGTCAAAACTGGAAGTGGGAAAGTAGCTATTGCTTTTGCTAGTGAATAATCATTATAAGCGGATAGACCTATTTCGCCACCACCTCCACGCACTATCACTACTATATCATAAAAATCTTTTTTTAGATTTATGATTTTCAGTTGTTCGGTAATGGTCTCTACAGCCTTTTCACCTTGTAATACTGCTGGGAAAAGGGTGTATTTATAACTATAACAGTGTTCATTATTTGCTAATACTCCTACAAAATCGCTAAATCCTTTACTAGTTTCTATTGAAATAATTGCTATTCGTTGTGGTACCAATGGGAAAGGTATTTGCTTATTAGCATCTAATAAGCCTTGCTGCTGTAGTTTTTTGATTGTAAGTAGACGCTCCTGCTCCAATAAGCCTTGAGAATATGTAGTATCTATATCCATAATTCTAAGGCTTAGTCCATATACAGGATGAAAATTGACAATGCATTTAGCTAATACTCTGATACCATCCTTCATTTCACTTCCTAAGACTTGTATAAATTTTCGTTGGATATATAAATAATCATTAGCCCATATAATACCACGCATCTGAGCAACTATTTTATTTGTTTTTTCATCTTTTTCTACAAGCTCTGGATAGGCATGACCAGTACGATAAAGATTTAATTTTTGTATCTCCAGCAATACCCAATATGTATTGTTGAAATTCAGATTTATAATACTTTCTATTTGTTTAGCTAATTCTTTTAGAGTAATAAAATTTTCCATATTATACAAAGTTAAAATAAAAATAAGTTTTCAATAATTGTTAGAATAAAAACTTGAGCTAAAAATCATTTATTAGTAAAAATTCAAATAATAATTTTCTTTTATTGTCATGCTTTGTTTAGATTTTTCATCATTATCATCTTCACCACAACTATGCAGAATGCCATGTATGATAAGTCTCGCAGTCTCATTTTCAATAGATTGATTGTATTTATTTGCATTTTCTATTAATCTATCATAGCTAATATATAATTCAGCAAACAAATAATTATTCTTAATTTCATTGAAAACTATTATATCTGTGTAATAGTCATGATTTAGAAAATTTTTATTTATTTGTAATAATTCATTGTCATTTACCAAATTAATTATGATTTTACCTTCTTTAAATTCATAATCATTTAGAATTTGCTTAATTATTTTTTTTATTTTATTTAAAAAATTAGTATTAAGACTTTTAATTGCATTTAAATTATTAAAAATTAATGCCATTTATTATTATTTTTAATTTTAAACAATTTTTTAAAATATTGATTAATATTATTAATTTTTTTAATCCAAGCATCAGCTTCCATCAAAGGGCTATCTTTAATGGTTTTAATAGATATCCATAAGCCAAAAGTTAATAAAATAAAAGTAGGCAACCACATTCCTAAAAAAGGAGATATGAGCATATTTTTAGCAGTTTTTTCAAATAAGATAGTAATAATATAGTAAAGGACAAAAACTATTACAGAAACTACTAAAGGGAAGCCCATTCCACCCTTTCTTATTATAGCACCTAGAGGAGCACCAATAAAAAATAAAAGTAAACAAGTGAGTGAAAGTGTAAATTTTCTATGCCATTCTATTTCGTAATATGTTTTTGATTTTTTTATTGATCTATATAGTTCGGCTTGATTGTCTATCATATTCATATTGTTTAGTACGTGTTCAGATGCACTCCTATACATTTCTCTATGACTATCGTCGTCTAATAAATTTATTAAACTATCAAAAGTATTAACAGTTATATTTTGCATTGGTTTGAAATTACTATCATTAGCTACATAAATCCAGAAATTATTAAATGTCATAAGGAGCATATTAGTGTGGTTTTCTATTAAATTTTTTAAATCTCTATCTAGTGAATCTATATAATACTTTAGTTGTGAAAGATTTAACATTTTATAATGTTCTTTTAAAATACTAGGATCTGAACGTTGAAAAGCGAAACTAGATAAATCGATATGCAAAACTTGCTCATCAAAATAAATACGTTGTAAAGGTATTCGTATATAATCATCTCTGTTTTCTCTGAGTTCTACATAGCTCATACCATTAAAAAGTGTAAAAATCAAATAACGTTCATCGGGGGTAGTTTCCATAATACCAGATTGAGCAGTGGTAATGCGTAGGGCAGGTCCAAAGTCAGAGTGATCATATATTATTATATTTTCTACATGTTTCCCATCTTTGTGTTTTTTCTCAACTTTTATTACATAATTATCTAAATCTTTATTAAAAATACCTTCTCTAATATTTAGAGTAGGTTTTTGTTCTCTTACATCACGTAGTAGAGACATCATTTTTAAATTAGCTTTAGGAAGTATGGTATTTGAAAAATAAAAGGTAAAACAAGCTAATAATATAGAAACTATAGCTAATGGTTTCATAAGTTTCCATAAAGAAATACCTGAGGCTTTAGCAGCTATTATTTCATAGTTTTCGCCTAAATTGCCATAGGTCATTAATGAAGATAATAAAATAGCTAATGGTAGCGACATAGGTACAAAAGTAGCAGATGCATAAAACATTAATTGCAATATTACACTAATAGATAACCCCTTACCAGCTAATTCATCAATATATGACCATAAAAATTGCATTAATAATACAAAAATAGCTATAATAAAAGTTACTAGCAGAGGGCCTATAAAAGATTTGATTAAATATAAATCTAGTTTTTTTAATTTTATTGATTTTTTCATCAAAAAATTTATACGTGATTTTATTATTTGCAAAATTATGCAAAATAGAAATTATCCCCAATTTATAAATCGATTTTAATAATTAAAAATTCTAAACAAATACCAAAATCACGCTTCATAAAGACTATTTATTAGGTGGAAGAGGGCTTACAAAATTTATTCTTTGTTTTACTTTACGTATTTTATATTACCATTAAATAATATTTATTTAATTTTACAAAAAAATAATTATGGATAATTTTAATTTATTAGATTATCAAGCTCTACCCAAAGAGCAGAAACGTAGATTTCTAGATAATCTATATCAATTTTTATTAGAAAACAACTACACAGCCGTAGATTATCAGAAGCTAAAAATACAAAGCACAGCCCCCATCTGCCCTCGATGCAAAAGCGAAAATGTAATAAAAGCTGGAGTACGCGACGGCAAACAAGTATACAAATGCAAAGATTGCGGCCGACAATACCGCGAAACAGCTAGAACCTTCGTATATCGCATGCGAAAAGCTGATAAAATGCTCGATTACCTGAAATGCATGTTAGAAGGCAAAAGTCTAAGAGCTTGCGCATCTGAGGTAGGTATAAGTCTGAGAACTAGCTTCAATTGGCGACACAAGATACTAGCAGCGATCAAATCATTACAAGGAGGTATAAGCTTCTCAGGCATTGTAGAAGCTGATGAGCTACTAATGAAGTATTCAGAAAAAGGTCGCAAATACAGAAGCCGAAAAGAATACGAAAAAGCAAAGAAAAAGAAACATCCCAAAGTAGCTGTGCTAGTAATGACAGACAGGGAAGGCAATTTACTATTCAAACACGTAGGACGCAAAAAAGTAACCAATAGTCAGATAAGGGAAGAGCTATCGCATAGAGTGACAGATAGCAACTTAATATGTGTGAAGCAAAAGAAGGAATTCAAAAAAGCTGTGAAGGGGACCAAAAGTAAAAAAGTTGTTGTAAACAAAACGCAGATTAGACGCGGTGTATACAGTGTACAAGTAGTCGATAAGCACATAAATGATTTCAAGGTTTGGTTGCGACGATTTAGAGGAGTGGCTACTAAATACTTACAGAGCTATTTGATGTGGTTTGTAATCACACATAAATACTTGACAAGTGAGATAGAATCAGACATTGGTCGGCTTTTAAACCTCGCATCCTCGGACAGATGGGCGTGGGATGAGTACTGGCGGCTAGTAAATACAAAGTATAGATAAACTACTTCAAGTAAAACAATGATTTGTTTCTGAACCCCTTTCGCTTCCCTCACAATAATTTTTTTAGTCTCTATTCCAATTAAAATAATTATAGCCAGGAAATTTAGCTTTGTAAAAATTACGCTTCGTAAATGCGATTTGTGAACGGAGCTACATAAAAATATCCTTTGTTTTACTTTACGTAGTTTATAGCATAATTAAATAATTAGACGCGGTGTATACAGTGTACAGGTAGTCGATAAGCACATAAATGATTTCAAGGTTTGGTTGCGACGATTTAGAGGAGTGGCTACCAAATACTTGCAAAGCTATCTGATGTGGTTTGTAATCACACATAAATACTTAATAAGTGAGATAGAATCAGACATTGGTCGGCTTTTAAACCTCGCATCCTCGGATAGATGGGCGTGGGATGAGTATTGGCGACTATTAAATACGAAATATAGATAAACTACCTCAAGTAAAACAATGATTTGTTTCTAGACACCTTTTCGATTCCTTTCACCACATTTTCTCACCTTATATTTTAAAAAGTTCATTGAATTGTGCTCAAGTATTATTATTCCTATTTTTTGTAAAAAATTGAAAATAAAAAGTTAATTCTACTTATTTTATTTATTTTTACGAAATTTGCATTTTAAGAAAATATTTATTTGGCTGTGAAAAAAAATGTAAAGATTACTCCTAAAAGATTATTTAGAAATTTTAGGCATCCTTATATACTAATATTACGTAGGTTAGATAATTTAGAGGTTATTTTTACTATTTATCTTACTAGACTTAAATTTTTTCTTTTTTTAGCTTTATTTGTATTGTTATTGATCATAGTTACCACTATAATTATTGCTTATACACCTCTTAGGCAATATATTCCAGGATATGGTGATATTAAAGAAAAAGAAATGGCTTATAGTTTAGCTAAAAAAACTGATAGCTTAGTAGAGATATTAAATCAGAGAGAAGTTTATTATTATAATTTGCATAATTTATTAATGACTATGGATACTAGTTATAATAAAACTTTAAGGGCTTTTTTTTATAAAACTGAAAATGTTAATTTAAATAATATTAAATTATCGTATCCTCTAAGCACTCCAAAGATTATAAAAAAATATGGTGAGGCCCCTATGCCTATGAATGTGCGTCTAGAAAGTAAATCATCAGAAATAGTGAAAGCCATGGCTGATGGTACCGTGATAGATACTGGTATGATATCACATATTAATGGCAAACAAGTAATTATACAGCATAATAATAATATGATATCTATTTACAAAAATCTAGATAAAGTAAATGTGGGTATTGGCGTTCAGGTAAAAAACAATTCTAATATTGGTAATGCCAAACCCGAAAAATCTTTTATAGATATCTCAGTTTTTTTGGATGGCAATGCTGTAAACCCAGAAATTTTTTGGAAATGAAAGAGAAAATAAAACTTGCTATTTTAGGTTCCACTGGATCAATAGGTAGACAAACTATCGAGGTTGTTGAGATGTTTCCAGAAATATTTGAAATAGAAGTATTAACTGCTAATGAAAATGTTGAATTATTAGCTAAGCAATCATTAGAGCATCATCCAAATGCCGTTGTAATTAGTAATCAAGAGTTGTATTTAGAACTGAAAGACATGCTAAAAGACACTGATATCAAGGTATTTTCAGGTGCAGACTCTATCAATCATATAGCTAAGAGTGATAATATTGATATAGTGATAATAGCTTTAGTAGGATTTGCTGGCTTACAACCAACTCTTGAAGCCGCTAAAGCGGGTAAAAGGATAGCTTTAGCTACTAAAGAGGCTCTAGTAGTTGCAGGTGAATTGGTCATAAATGAAGTGAAGCAAGGCAAAGCATTTCTAATACCTATCGACAGTGAACATTCAGCTATATTTCAATGTCTACAAGGAGAAGCGTTAAATACTGTTAGTCAATTAATATTAACAGCCTCTGGTGGACCATTTAAAAATCTAAAATTTGAAGATTTTGATAATATCACTATTGATGAAGCTCTAAGGCATCCACGATGGCAAATGGGTAATAAAATTACCATTGATTCATCTACTCTGATGAATAAAGGGTTTGAAGTTATCGAAGCTCATTGGCTTTTTGGTATTGCACCTTCTAATATTAAGGTTTTGATTCATCCCGAGTCTATTATTCATTCTATGGTACAATTTATAGATGGATCTATTAAAGCACAATTGAGTATTCCCGATATGCGAATACCTATTCTTTATGCTCTTACATACCCTTATCGCCTACCAACTAATTTCGATACTCCTGATTTCGTTGAGCTACACTCTCTATCATTTGATAATCCTGATATCAAACATTTCCCTCATCTGCAGTTAGCCTATGATATTTTAAATATTGGTGGTATAATGCCCTGTGTATTAAATGCAGCTAATGAAATAGCTGTTTACGCCTTTCTAAATAAAGAAATCAAATTTACTCAAATGTATACAGTGATAGAAAAAACTTTAGAAAAATTCACTCCGACTTCTGTTGAAAACGTCGAACATTTAATAAGTGTAGATCAGAGGGCACGAAAAATATCTTGTGAAATTATAAATCAAATATAATAATTTATGACAGTCATTATAAAAATTTTGCAATTACTTTTTGCTCTTAGTATTTTAATTTTAGTTCATGAATTTGGTCATTTTTTATTTGCTAAAATTTTTAAAGTCAAAGTTGAAAAATTTTATATTTTTTTTGATTATAAATTTAGTTTATTAAAATTTAATTATAAAGGAACAGAATATGGTATAGGATGGATACCTTTAGGAGGATATACTAAAATAGCTGGCATGGTAGATGAGAGCATGGATACCGACCATCTGAAAAATGAACCTCAACCATGGGAATTTAGGAGTAAGAAGGCTTGGCAACGTTTTTTAATTTTGTTTGGCGGGGTATTGATGAATGTTTTATTAGCAATAGTTATTAATATTTTTATTTTATGGAATATTGGGGAGCAATATTTACCTAATTCATCTTTGAAATATGGATTAGCAGTAGATAGTACTTTTCAAGCTATAGGACTTCGTAATGGTGATTTAGTTGTTGCCATAGACGATCATCCTGTCAATTCATTTACTGAGATAATACCTACTTTATTACTAGAAAAAGGTAATACTATCATAGTACAGCGTGGTGATAGCCTTGTGTATATACCTGTACCATCAGATTTTTTAAATAAACTAATCAAACAGGATGAGCCTATTCAATTTTTTTTCCCTCGTTTTCCATTTATTATTGATTCTGTTGTAGAAAATAGTGCCGCAGCTTTAGCTGGATTGCAAAAAGGAGACAAAATAATAGGCATACAAGATACTATAACACCTTATTTCACAGATATAAAAGCATTATTGCAAAACTACAAAGATCAAGAAGTTGATTTATGGGTCGTAAGGAATAACGACACTATCACTCTAAATGTGGCCGTACCATCGACAGGTATCATTGGGGTGATGCCGGTAGCAGACTTATCACAATTTTTTGAAATTTATTCGTATAAATATACTTTTTGGCAATCCATACCTAGAGGTTTCAATAGGACCTGGGAGATTATTAATTCTTATGTAAAGCAACTAGGTCTGATTTTTTCTAAAGAAGTAAAAGGCTATGAAGGATTAGGAGGCTTTATAACCATGGGAAAAATTTTTCCAGGGCAGTGGAATTGGTTAGCTTTTTGGAATCTAACAGCTTTTTTATCTATTATGCTTGCAGTCCTTAATATTATTCCTATACCTGGATTAGATGGTGGACATATTCTTTTTGTTTTAGTAGAAATGATCACAGGACGCAAACCTTCCGAAAAATTTCTTATTGGTGCTCAATTTATTGGATTGATGTTTTTATTAGCTTTAGTTATTTATGCTAATTTAAATGATATTATAAGACTATTCAGATAAAGAATATTACAAAATATATTAATAATATAATTATTTTTCATATATTTGTCATAAAATATAGAATTATGAATTTAGGAATAAGAGCTGAAACCAAGTATCCAAGTGAAAAACGAGTAGCTGTGATCCCAGAACATGTTAATAAACTAGTAAAGCAAGGCTTTAAAGTTTTAGTACAAAGTTCAAATAAAAGAATTTTTACCGATGAAGAATATGAAAAAGCTGGTGCAAAAATTGTAAATTCTTTAGAACAAGCCGATATTATAATAGGTATAAAAGAAATACCTGAAGAGGAAATATACGCTGATAAGGTATACCTTTTCTTTTCTCATACTATAAAAGGACAAAAACATAATATTCCTATGCTAAAACAACTGATCAAACAAAGGGCCACCCTCATAGATTACGAAAAAATAGTAGATGATTTCGGTAAAAGATTGATTTTTTTTGGCAATTATGCAGGTAATGCTGGCTTGGTAGATACATTGTGGATGGTAGGTAAAAGATTGGTTTATAAAGGTATTGCCAATCCTTTTGATAAGCTAAAAAGAGCATTTGAATATTCTAATCTTGATAATATCATAGCTTCTATGTCAGAAATTGGTTTTGATATTTTAAAAAATGGTTTGCCTGAAAGTTTGATTCCATTTATCATAGGTATTACTGGTTATGGCAATGTAAGTAAAGGTGTACAAGAAATTTTACATTTTTTACCTGTAAAAGAAATCTTACCTGAGGATCTTAAGAGATTTTCTGATATACCTCCATCACCACATCATATTTACAAAGTTGTTTTTAAAGAAAAAGATATGGTAAAAAGAAGGGATGGTGGTAAATTTGACCTCAATGATTATTATTTACATCCCGAAAATTATGAAAGTATTTTTTATCAATATTTGCCATATTTGAATGTGTTAATTCATGCTTCTTATTGGGATCAAAAATATCCTCGAGTAGTAGAAGAGAAATATATAATTGATAATTGGGGTAAACCTGATTTTAGATTATTAGGCATTGGCGACATATCATGCGATATTAATGGTGGAGTAGAGATCACAAAAACTTCTACAGAAGTAGAAAATCCTGTATTAATTTACAATCCCGCTACTCGTGATTATATCATAGATCTATATTCAGAAGGTTTACCAGTGCTAGCAGTAGATATCTTGCCTACAGAGCTTCCAATGGATGCTAGTACATATTTTTCGAGTATACTCTTGCCATATATAGAAGCTTTATTAAAAGCAAATTGGAAGAAAAATTTTAATAAATTAGAAATTCCATTACCTCTCAAAAGGGGCACTATATTGTATAAAGGAAAGTTTACTCCCGATTATGAATATATGAAACAATTTATTAATAATAATCAAAAAAAACAATAATTATGAAGTCAATATTAGTAATAGGAGCTGGTTTTTCAGCTAAGGTATTAATAGATTATCTATCAAAACAAGCAAAAGAAAAAAATTGGAATATTACTGTTGCTGAGCAAAATTTAGAATTATTAGAATATTTAGATATACCAAAAATAAAATTAGATGTTACAGATGATCAAGCTAGATATGAATGTATAAAAAATTTTGATATCATAGTATCTATGGTGCCAGCTAAGTATCATATTCTTATTGCCAAAGATTGTTTAGCTCTGTCAAAGCATTTATTCACAGCTTCATATATTTCGCCTGAAATGAAAGCTTTAGATAACGAAGTGAAATCAAAAAAATTATTATTTCTCAATGAATGTGGACTAGACCCTGGATTAGATCATATGTCTGCTATGAAAATAATAAATGATATCAAAGATAAAGATGGTGAAATATTAGAGTTCGAAAGTTCTACGGGTGGCTTAGTAGCCCCAGAAAGTGATGATAATCCTTGGAATTATAAATTCACTTGGAATCCACGTAATGTGGTTTTGGCAGGTATGGAGCCAGCAAAATTTTTAGAAAATGGTCAATACAAATACATTCCATATCATCGAATTTTTCAATGGACCAAACCAATTAATATTTCAGGTTTAGGTGATTTCGAAGTATATCCTAATAGAGATTCATTAAAATATAGATTTGTATATGGATTAGATAATGTAAAATCTATGCTGAGAGGCACTATTAGGCGGCCAGGGTATTGCAAAGCATGGGATGGATTTGTGCAGCTCGGTATCACTGACGATAGTTATGAAATAGAAAATATTGATAAAATGACTTGGAGAGAACTAATAGCTTCTTACCTTCCTAATATTCCTGAAAAAACATTAGAAGATATCTTTTGCTATTATGTAGGTATAGAAAAAAATAGTCCTGAATTTCATAAATTTGAATGGTTAGATATCTTTACTGATAAACTTGTAGGACTACAAAAGGCTACGCCTGCTCAAGCATTACAACATTTATTAGAAGAAAAATGGAAATTTGGTGATAATGATAAAGATTTAGTAGTGATGCAGCACAAGGTTATATATCATCTAAATAATAAAAAGCACGTAAAAAAATCCTCATTTCAATACATAGGTAAAGATATTAAAAATACAGCTATGGCTACTACGGTTGGCCTACCTCTCGCTATTGCAGTAGAGCTATTTATAGAAGGTAAAATCGATAAATCTGGTGTCTTGTTACCTACAGATCCTGATATTTATGATCCTATATTAGAAAAATTAAAAGATTTTGATATTAATTTTTTGGAGGTGGATGAAATCTTATAGATACACTGCAATGCATATACATTATAGCTAAATTTTTTTAAAAAAAATATAAAAAATGGAAATAAATAGTGAAATAATTAAACCGCCCTATCCTGTTTCTATTATCATGAATTATCTTTCTGATATTAATAGTCTCTCGAGACTAATAGAGTCTCACAGGGAAGAGATAGACGATAATGATTTGTCGAGTAATATCAATAATATCAATATCGAAGGTAATCAAATAACGTTAGATACTGATCAAGGCTCGATTTATGTAAGTCTAATAGATACTGCATCTAATAAGGTTACTTATAAACTAAATATTAATAATATGAAAAATTTAAACGAAATCATCATATTATTTAATAGTGATCCGATAGCTAATACTCTATGGCTAACAATAAATATAGACATTCCCTATGTAATGGGATTAATGCTAAAGCCAAAAATAAAGGAATTTATGAACGAAATAAATACTAGATTATCTCAAAGTATTGAATAAATTATCTTTTTATAAGTAATTTGATAATATTATTAAATCATTTATATTGTTAAAACTGAAATAAAAAAATTGATGAATAAAATCAATAAAGATAGGTGGGTAAAATATATATTGATTTTTTTTGCTTTTGTTATAGTAATAGGCAGTCTGGGATATATGAACTCTATAATGAAGCAAATAGCTATATCTGAGCAAAAGAATATAGAATTATGGGCTAAAACAATTCAAAAAAGAGCAAATCTATTAAAAGAAACACAAGATTTTTTGACAATGTTAGAAATCGAAGAGCGTCAAAAAATGAATATATGGGCAGAGGCTACTAAACGTATAATAAAAGCGGCAAGTGGTGATGATTTATCTTTTTATGCTGATATCATAAGCTCTAATAACTCTATACCCATTTTGATGGTAAACGAGAATAATAGAATATTAGCCAGTAAAAATGTAAATCCCCCCTATGATACTTTAAAGTATCTTAGCAAAGAAAATGCAAGTAAATTTTTTATTTACCCTCCTATAGAAATAGATTTAGGAAAAACCAAACATTACTTATATTATGCAGATTCTCGATTGATAGAAAAATTTCATTATATCATAAATGATATAGTCGAAAAATTTTTAGATGATATTGTAGAAAATAATATTAACATACCTGTAATAGTTACTGATACTACCCGAACAAAAATTTATGCTTGTGGCAATATAGATACTTGTGCTCTCACTGATAATGCATATATGAAAAAGCTGATCAACTCTATGGAGTCTGAAAACAAACCTATAACTATTCAGCTGCCAAATGGAGAGAAACAATTAATCTTTTATAAAACATCACAAGTAATTAGTAAAATGAGATGGTTTATCTTGTTACAATTAGCTATTATTTTGGTTTTTGTATTAATTGTTATATTTTTTTCAAGAGCTTTATATCTTTCAGAGCGAGATTCTATCTGGGTAGGTATGGCTAAGGAAACTGCTCATCAAATGGGGACCCCTTTGTCGTCATTATTTGCTTGGGTAGAAATTTTAGAAGCTGAGTATGGACCATCAGAAACTATAAGTGAGATGCGTAAAGATCTTAATCGACTTCAACGCGTAAGTGATAGATTTAATATTATTGGATCTCAACCTAATTTTACTGAGGTATCAATAATAGAGCTTTTAATGGAGATACATCAATATTTTTTGCATAGAATACCACAGAAAAAGATAGATTTAAAACTATATATAGAGCCGCAAGAAGATGTTGTTTTGCCAGTAAATGCTGAATTACTGTCATGGGCAATAGAAAATATTGTAAAAAATGCCATTGATTCTATAGATATAGAAAAAGAAAAACAAGTAGTAGAGATAAAGCTTTCGGTAAATGAAAAATATGCATTTATAGATATCTCAGATACTGGCAAAGGTATATCTTCGAAAATACAGAAGTATATATTCAAACCAGGTTTTTCTACTAAAGAACATGGGTGGGGACTCGGATTGGCTCTGGCTAAAAGAATAGTTGAAGAATATCATAAAGGAAAAATATTAGTATCATCATCTACAAATAATGGTACTAAAATCACAATACAATTAAATAAAACTTTGTAAGATGATTCTTTATAAATATATTAATTAGAATATCTCTAATTATATTTATTAAAAATATTATAGAAAGTAAAGTAGGAATAGCTGAGAGAGAAAAAAAAGATGAGAAATGTAGTAGCAATAATATATAGGTATATATCCTTATTGCTCTATAAATCCCATATAATCGATTGATCCCAATTTTTGATAATTTCTACTTTTTTGGGAAATCGATATACTCGTTCAGGCAAGATACGCTTTTCGAAGTTACCTGTATCATATTTGCCATTATTATTATCATCTTTTACTATCATAAGTTCATAATTGTCTGGTAATAATTCATTTATAATGAATTCACTAGTCCCTATTGGTACTAGATAGCTTCTTTTAAAATATTTACCATTTAGTTTTATAATACCATCCCACTTGAGTGCATTTGAAAATTTTATTTCTAACATAGAAACTTCTCGTGTAGATAACTTTGAAAATCTAATTTTTTCTTCTTTATTAGTTGTACCAGCTATGGAATATGCTGCATTATTTTTTATTATCAATTCATATTCACCATTTGGTAGTTTATCTATGATAGTATGATACAAAGCATAATTTTCATTTAATGATAATGGCATTGTATCTTTTTCATTTTTTATTAAAATTATAGAATCTGTATTAATCCATTTAAAGGGTAAAGAACCTTTGATAATGCAGGAATCGGATGGCAGTAATTGTGAATCATAACTTATGAGGCTTAGTTTCAAAACTGTATCCTTAGATGTTTTTTGTGTTCCTTTTAGACTAGTCAAAATATTTATTGTAGTATCTAATCCGAAATCTTTAATAGTTATTTTAGTTGTGTCCCAGCTGGTAATCGGGTAAAAAATCGAAAGCGTATCTTTATTTTCATTCCAATATGACAGAATATTTAATGTATCAGGGATGATGGTAACCAAAGGACTATTGAGTGGCTGATTAAAAATAATCAATGTATTATTCAAATTATACCTGGGATTGCTTATGATTCGTTTATTTTTAGGAAATTCTATGAAATTCAAAACTTCTATAACTGAATAATTATTATCTCTTGATAAATTAATTATATTTTCATAAAAACCGACATGCTCCTTATTAATCTCATACATCAAATTATTATTCAAATCTTCTAATGTATATAAATAAAAACTATCAGTAGGTAAATTAGTAAATAAAAAAATACCATCTAAGCAATAATCTAAATAAAGAGGTGGTGAATCCCAGTTAAAATCAGCTCTATCATTTAATATTACTACACCTTTACTCATGGGTAGATCAGATTCGGATAATATAGCTTTGCCGGATAATGTGCATGTATCTATGAAATCACCAGTAGAAAAACTATAAGTCAAACGCTTCAAAATATTGCCTTCGGTGATGTCTATTATTGCTTCGTTAAAAGTTATAGTGTAGGTAGTATTGCTAGATAATGTATCATCAAATGTAATTATAACTTTTTTGCCTTGTGTAGCTATTTCATATTTATCCAAAGATAGGTATGGATTTATATTGACCTTGTTTTTGGTTACAGGTTTTATGAATTCATCGAATATAAATATTATTTTATCATAAGAAAAATGAATAGAAGAATCTCGGGGGGTTACTGTAATTAATTTTGGAGGTGTTTTGTCTATAGGACCGCCACTTGGCATCTCCACTGTGGCACAGCAAATTAGCAAAAAAGATAGTAATGAAATTAATATAAAATGTATTTTCATAATATATTTATTTGTCTATATCAGATATGGACCGAATTAGTTTTTTTTTAACAAAATTAATAAAAAAGTATTAGGTTTCATTTAATAAAAAATTTCATAATTTTGGAAATAATAATTGATTTTCGATGAAATATACAGCATTTTTAATTTATACCTTTTTATTTGTTAATATTTTATTTTCACAAGATTCTATTAAAAAACTAATTAATTATTATAATAAAGATCAAATAAGTAGTATAGGATACATGAAAGATAATGTACCGCATGGATATTGGATTAATTATCATATTAATGGTAATATTAGATCAGAAGGCAAATTTGTAAATGGTTTACTAGATAGCACTTGGAAATATTATAATGAGGATGGTAAAATTTCTCAAGTTATTAATTATAATATGGGATTATTGCATGGAGATTGGTATAGATATTATGATAAATATTTTATCAAATGTAAATATGTTAATAATAAATTAGAAGATACTTGTTTTACATTTACTAATTCTAATAAATTGATGCGAACTATACCATATAATAATGGTGTACCTGATGGTATTGGTTATGAATATGATACTACCGACAATCGTATAATTACTATTTATACTTATAAAAATGGATTTTTATTGAGTCGCGAATCTATTAATAGGTATGATGATAATGGTAAAAAAACTGGCAAATGGATAGAGGTAGATAGTACTAAAAAATTAAAACACGAAGTACATTATAATAATGGATTGAAATATGGTATTTCGAAAACCTACGATCTAAAGACTGATAAATTAATAAGTATTAAAAGATATCAAGCTGATTCTGTGATAGTAACCTCAGATGTGAAAATACATGAAATCAAAAGGGATTATTATCCTGATGGCAAAATAAAATCTATCGGCAGCTATTATAATGGAGTACCTGATGGAGTGAGGCGAGATTATGATAATGATGGTACAATAATAGCTTCATATATTTTCAAGGATGGCATTCTAGAAGGTACAGGTATAATAGATGAAAAAGGTAAGTATCAAGGAAAATGGTATTTTTTTTATGAAAATGGTAAAGTTTTAGAAACTGGTTATTATCGAGATGGAAAAAAATCTGGAGAATGGATAGTTTATGATACTTTAGGAAATATTATTGAAGTAATGAATTATTTTAATGGAAAATTAGATGGTGAATATATTTTTTACTTTTATAATGGTAATGTAAAACGAAAGATATATTACCAAGACGGTGTAGCAGAAGGTGAATATGTAGAATATGATATTGAGGGAAATGTGATATCAAAAGGAAAAATGATTGGTGATGAGAGAATGGGTAAGTGGATTTATAGAGTTAATGATTTATTATACGAAGTAGAATTTTCTAATGATATTTTAAATGGAAAATATGAAATAAGAAATATTAAAAATAAACAAAAACTTTATAATGGTAAATATTTTGATGGTAAGCCAATAAATAAGCATTATAGATATTATGATAATAAAGAACTACAATTAATAGAAAGCTACGACATTGCAGGTGAGCGAAATGGGTGGGAAAAATATTTTAATACACAAGGATATTTAATTTACAAGGTTTTCTATAAATTAGGTAATGTAGATAAAATAGGTAATAAAAAATTGTAATCTACATTAATTTCAAAATTTACATATAGATTTGTTTTATTTTATTGTTTATATATAAAAAATTATATATAACTTTGCATTGTTAATTAATTAACAATAAAACAAAAGAATATTATGGAAGAGTCAAAAGAATTAATCAAAAAATCAGTAGCAAAGCATGGCAAAAGTCGTAATGCTTTGATGCCTATCTTGCAAGATATAGTTGCAGATAAGCAATATTTAGAACCATTAGATATAGCTTTAGTGGCCGAAGAGCTAGATTTATCTGCTGCAGATGTTTATGGTACAGCTACTTTTTATACTTTTCTTGATACAGTCCCTAGAGGTAAAAATGTAATTAGAGTTTGCAGAACTATTAGTTGCTATATGTCTGGTAAAGATGAGATAATAAGTACTTTAGAAAAAATTTTGAATATTAAAGTAGGTGAGACTACTATTGATAGGCAATTTACACTTCTAACTGCTAATTGTATGGGTTGGTGTCATAAAGGACCAGTGATGCTAATAAATGATGAGGTATATCACAGTCTAACACCTGAAAAAACTATTGAAATCATACAACAATATAGAGAAAAATCAAAAAATTGAAATTAGTATGGATACAAGTAATTTAAAAAAAGTAGATCTTATTTTTAGCAAAGTAGACGATCCGTTACATATATTGGATAAAGCTTTGCAGAAATCACAAGATGATATAATAAATGAAATAATTGATAGTGGACTAAAAGGACGTGGGGGTGCAGGTTTTCCAACGGGATTGAAATGGAAATTTACTAAAAACGAAGATAGCGATGTGAAATATGTGATTTGTAATGCTGATGAAGGTGAGCCTGGTACTTTCAAAGATCGTCAAATCATTGAAATGGTTCCCGAAAAAATCTTTATCGGTATGACTATAGCTTCATATTGCGTGGGTGCTAAAGAAGCTTATATGTACCTAAGAGGCGAATATAATTATCTAAAAAAAGATTTAGTACCTAAAATGGAAAATTTTAATAATGACTTAAAAAATAGAGGTATTGATATCACATTATTCTTGCGTTCGGGTAGTGGTGCGTATATTTGTGGCGAAGAAAGTGCCTTATTCGAAAGTATGGAAGGTAAACGAGGTGAACCTAGAAATAAACCACCTTATCCTACTAAATCAGGTTATAATTATAAACCTACAGTTATAAATAATGTAGAAACTTTAGTTTATGTTACTATGATAGAATATATAGGGGTAGAAGAATTTCGAAAATTAGGCACTAAAGATTCTCGTGGTTCTAAAGTATTTTCTATATCTGGCGATACCCCTATTCCAGGTATTTATGAATTAGAGCTTGGCATGAAAGTATCTGATTTTGTAAGAGAATTTGGCGATGGCGATACTAAAGCTGTACAAATAGGCGGTGCTTCTGGTTTTTGTGTACCAAGAAAAAATTTCGAAAGTACTATAATAGGTTTCGAAGGCATACCTACCGGGGGCTCTGTTATGTTATTTAATAGTTCTAGATCTATGTATAATGTTTTACATAATTATCTGGATTTCTTCGTAGAAGAAAGCTGTGCTCAATGTACACCTTGTAGAGCTGGCTTACAACAATTATTAAAAGGTATAGAAGCTATTAAAAGACGCGAAAAACCAGTAAGCTATCTAGATGAATTAATAAAACTCTCTAAAACTATGAAAGTAGCTTCTAAATGTGGATTAGGCCAATCAATAGCAAATCCATTTGTTTCTATTGTAGAGAATTTTAAAGAAGAAATAATATTTTAAATTAAAAAAAATAATAATTATGGCAAAAGCATTAATAAATATTAAAATAAATGACATTCCAATATCTGTAGAAGAAGGTACATCTATTTTAGATGCTGCTAAACAGTTAAATATCAAAATTCCTACGCTATGCGATCATCCAGATTTGAGTGTCTCTGGCAATTGTAGAGTTTGCGTAGTAGAAGTGAAAGGTGCTAAATACTTGCAAGCAGCCTGTGCTACTCCTGTAGCAGAGGGTATGGAAATATATACAAATAGCCAAGTAGTCAGGCAATCTCGTAAGCATGTTATAGAATTATTACTTTCTGAACATAATGCAGATTGTACTAGTTGCTCCAGAAATGGAAAATGTGAATTACAAGATTTAGCCGCTGAGTACCATATCTTTGATAGAATATTATTAGATCTTTTAAATCCCGAAGATATGATTGCAGATATTAGTTCTCCAGCTATTAAAAAAGATATCTCTAAATGTATTCATTGTCAGCGTTGCGTACGCACTTGTGAGGAACTACAATATGTTAGTGCATTAGCAGTGATAGGTAAAGGACCTCAGCAACATATAGGGACTTTTTTTGATTACCCATTAAATGAGGTAGTATGTACTAATTGTGGGCAATGTGTGTTACATTGTCCTACTGGAGCTTTGACTGAACGTAATTATATTGAAGAAGTATGGGATGCAATTAATGATCATACTAAACATGTAATAGTACAAACTGCCCCAGCAGTACGTGTGGCTATAGGCGAAGAATTAGGGTTCTCTTATGGTACTAGAGTTACTGGTAAAATGGTAACTGCTCTTAAACGTTTAGGTTTTGATTCTGTTTTAGATACAGATTTTGCAGCGGACTTAACCATTTTAGAAGAAGGCACTGAACTTTTAACGAGACTAAAAAGAGCCTTAGTAGATAAGGATCCAGATGTTAAAATTCCTATGTTTACTAGCTGCTCTCCTGGTTGGATTAAGTTTATGGAGCATTTATACCCTGATATGCTTGGTCATCTATCTACTTGCAAATCACCACAGCAAATGTTTGGGGCTGTAGCTAAGACTTATTATGCACAAAAAAAAGGCTTAAGTGCTAAAGACATTATTGTAGTGTCTATTATGCCTTGTACTGCTAAAAAATATGAAGCCCAACGCCCTGAAATGCGTAGCAGTAGTTATCAAGATGTAGATTATGTACTTACTACTCGTGAGCTAGCTACTATGATTAAACAAGCTGGAATAGATTTTATGAGCTTACCTGAAACTGACTACGATCCGTTGATGGGTGAGTCTACTGGCGCTGCTGTAATTTTTGGTGCTACAGGTGGGGTAATGGAAGCTGCACTTCGTACAGCTTATGAAATTGTTACAGGACGAGAAGTACCTTTTAAAAATTTAGACATTACCCCAGTACGTGGATTTGATGGTATTAGAGAAGCTAGTATCAAAATAGAAGGTACTAAGCCCGAATGGTCATTTCTAGAAGGTGTAGAATTAAAAGTTGCCGTAGCTCATGAGTTAGTAAATGCTAATAAATTGGTTAGAGCTATTAGGAATGGAGAATTACATTATCATTTCGTAGAAGTGATGGCTTGTCCTGGTGGTTGCCTCGGTGGTGGTGGCCAACCTTACCCTGTCTCTTGGGAGGTAAGACAAATGCGTGCTCAAGGTATTTATGAGGAAGATAAAAACTTACTTTTCCGTAAATCGCATGAAAATCCTGAAATAATGCAGATATACGAGGAATACTTAGGACATCCTAATAGTCACAAAGCTCATGAATTGCTTCACACTCATTATTATCCTAGAAAAAAATATATAAATTAAAAAAAATGATAAAACTATTCAAGTTTTCAATTAGCTTGTTTTAGAAATAGATTCTTTAATTTTTATCTAAAAAATCTTTTATAATCTTGTATGCCTCTTCTATTGCTCTATTTAAGTCATCGTTTATAATAACGTAATCAAAATGTGGTTCCATGGATAGCTCATAATTAGCCCGTTTTAATCTTTTTTTTAATATCTCTTCATCTTCAGTATTGCGATTTCTTAATCTTTTTTCTAAATCTTCGATGCTAGGAGGCTTGATAAATAGTGATAAAGCATTATCACAAAAGATATTTTTTAGTCTCATACCGCCCTTTACATCTACGTCGAATATTGGCACCTTCCCTTCTGCTTTTATTTTTTCCAATTCATTTTTCAATGTGCCATAGTAAACACCTGGATATACTTCTTCGTATTCTACAAACTCGTTATTTGCAATTTTATTTTTAAATTCTTTTAAAGATAAAAAATAATAATCTTCTCCATTTATTTCATTTATTCTTGGTTGGCGACTAGTAGCTGATACCGAAAAAGCTAAAGGTAGGCCTTTAGCTATTAGTGCATGTATGATTGTAGTTTTGCCAGAACCGCTTGGTGCGGATACTATCACATATTTATCACTCATAAAACATTATTTAGCTGTTCTTTTATTTTTTCTAAATCATCTTTTATATTCACTACTTTTTGCTGTATGGGCAAATAATTACTTTTGTTTCCTAGAGTATTAGTCTCTCGTAAAATTTCCTGAGAAATAAAATTTAATTTTTTGCCTTTGGTGATATTTTTTTCATCATGTAATTCATTTTTGAAATATTCGATATGAGCTTTCAGTCTTTGCAGTTCCTCATTTATATCTAACCTATCCAAATAATATAAAATTTCTTGTTCCCATCTATTACGATCTAATTCTATATCATTTGGTAATTGCTTTATTAGTTCATATAATTGAGTTCTTACATTATTATCTCTTTCATCTTTTAAATTTTCTATTTCATTTACTAATTTACCTATACTTGATATTTTTGCTTCTATATCATTTTTGGTTTTTTCACCTTCTTGTTTTCTGAAATCTATCACTTGATCAATGGCTTCAGTTAGACTATTAAAAAATAGTTGTAATTCTTCCTCTGTCAATTTATCTTTTTCTAATTCAAAAACACCTGGCAACTTTAAAAGTGTAGCGAGTGGATTTTCGAGCTCAGATATTTTATATTTTAAAGTGAAACTATTTATTTGCTCCATATAATTACATAAAACTGATTCATTAAGTATAGGTATTGGATTGCCTGCTGCTTTATCATAGCTAATGATACATTCTATTTTGCCTCTTATCAATTTTTCAGTTAATAATTTACGTATTTCTATTTCTAAATTTTTTAATATTTGAGGCGTGCGGACATTTATATCAATATTTCTAGAGTTTAAACTTAATATATTGATTTCATAAGGATTGTTTGATAAGCTAAGTTTAGCATTGCCATAACCTGTCATTGAATATAACATATTTTTTAGCAAATTTACTAAGTATATTTTATAATTTAAAAAAATTTCACTTATCTTTGTTTGATATTTTGTTTTTATTTTTTTAAATTTTTAATGATAATGAAATTTAAGTCTGTATTTTTTGTTTTATTTATTTCATTATTAATGGTTTGCTGCTCAGAAGTCAAATATTATAAGTGGCAAACTGCATCTGAAATAGATTTAATATATAAGTGTGAAAATTCTAAAATACTTATTGCTAATAGGATAACTAAAGATAAAAATCTAGACGACTCACAATCATTAGATTATCTTTTTAGAGGGTTAGATCGTCAAGGATCTATTGCTACTGCCAATTTTCTTTTAGATACATTAAAAAAAATGGGCTTTCTGGCTCAATATATAGATTTGCCACTTGCCAATTTAAATAAAACTGATGATACTTTGGATATCTATACTATTAAAAATATATTACAAACTAATAATGCTTGCTTGCTAATAAGTATGGATTATTTCAATGTGTATTTCGATGAAAATATACAAGAAACTAGACAAGAAAGCTCTATAGACTATGGTGGTGCTACAATATATCTGGCTTCTCGCAAAGCCGTATTTAGAGCTATTCTAAGAGTTTATGATAATAATGGATTGATTCAAGTTTTTGATTTTAGTCATGAACCTATATATCATGCAAGTGGCAATACTAAAGCAGAAGCTTTTGTTAATATCTCTAGAACACAAAATTTTACAATAAACTGGGGTAATGCTTTTGCTCGTAATATTATTAATCAGCTTTTCCCTCCACAAATGAGTACTATTAGAAATATTTATGTAAACACTAATAAAGATTTCAAAATCGCTTATAAATATTTAAAGGAAAAAGAATTTAAAAAAGCAAAAGAAATCTATGAAAAATATATAGAGATAGATAATGATAAAATACTAAAGGCTAAAGCTATTTATAATTTGGCAGTAGTATACGAGCTATTAGGTGAACCAGAAATAGCAATTTCTTTAGCTGAGCAAAGTTATGATATTTATAAACACGACTTAGCTTGGTCGTATATTAATTATCTGAAAATGAAGAGAATAGGCGAAGATGAGTAGGATGATAGACAAGGCGATGATGAAAAGTATAGAAACTTAGCAAAACGTAAGTTGTCAGTTGTGGGGCATTGTTTGAAGATCTAAAAAAAAATCTTTACAAATTATCATATAAAAAGTCAGTCATCTTCTTATATAAATGATAGCGAGTATACCCACCGTAGATACCATGATTTTTATTTGGATATATAAATAAATCAAATTGTTTATTGTTTTTCACTAAAGCATTCACGAGCTCCATTGTGTTTTGTACATGCACGTTGTCATCAGCATCGCCATGAATTAGTAGAAAATTACCTTTCAATTTTTTAGCATAAAAAATTGGTGAATTTTTTTCGTAACCATCTGGATTTTCAATTGGTTTTCGCATAAATCTTTCAGTATAAATATTATCATAAAATTTCCAATTGGTTACTGGAGCTACGCTTATACCAGCTTTGAAATAATTAGCACCTTTAGTCATAGCTAATGCAGTCATAAATCCTCCATAGCTCCATCCGAACGAACCAATGCGTGTAGAGTCTACAAAAGGTAGAGTTCTCAAATATTTATTTGCTT
>Ga0265293_10002166_pt1 | contig 40540 bp, 40 predicted proteins | sample Munlanlewell138R_FD_192505 | JGI IMG/M metagenome (GOLD analysis project Ga0265293, IMG submission 192505) | Leachate microbial communities from a municipal landfill in Southern Ontario, Canada - Leachate well 138R | ecosystem: Engineered > Solid waste > Landfill > Unclassified | place: Canada...
CCTATCGCCCTGCGCGCCGGAGCCACTGTTTCCGGCAAGCTGGCGGACAGCGACGACATCCGGTTCTATGCGCTGCCGGTGCAGGCGGGGCGCAACTATACGCTGGAACTGACCGCGCCCTATGACGGCGTGGTAGCCATCGGCGTGCCCAATCCCGTGGAGCCCGAGGACGGGGACGCAGGCACGGGTTTCGCGGAAGTGAAATCGCAGGACAGCAACACCACCGGCACCGAGCGGCTGAACTTCACCGCGCGGGCCAACGGCACCGTGCTGGTCCGCGTGAGGTGCTTCGGCATCGGGAACAGCAGCGGCGAATATACGCTGAAGGCCATCGACGCGGACAGTTGATCGCGTGAATCAAAGTTCGTCATTGCGAGCGAAGCAATCCAGAACGCGCGCACTGCCGCTCTGGATTGCTTCGCTGCGCTCGCAATGACGAAGCATCACTCATAAACACAGGCGTCATAGCCGCTGCTCTGCACAACGCCGCTGCGTTTGGCGATGGTGTTGCCGTGGCGGCGAGTGAAGCCCGTGGCATTGGTGACGGCGCGGCGTTTCGGACTGGGCAGGGCAGCGGCGATGCGTGCCGCCTCCACGCGCGTCAGTTTGGCGGCTGAATGTTTGTAGTAACGCTGCGCGCCTGCTTCCACGCCATAGGTGCCGATGCCGGTTTCCGCGACGTTGAGGTAGACTTCCATGATCCGGCGCTTGTCCCAGATGTTCTCGATCAGGAACGTGAACCACACTTCGAGGCCCTTGCGCAGATAGCGCGACCAGCCGGTGCCTTGCCACAGGAACACGTTCTTGGCCGTCTGCTGGCTGATGGTGGAGCCGCCACGCAGCTTTCCGCCTTTCGCGTTGCGTTCCATGGCCTGCTCGATGGCGTCGCGATCAAACCCGTCATGGTCGCAGAAGCGGGAATCCTCGCCCGCGATCACGGCGGAAACCATGTTGCGGTCTATCCGGGAAAGCGGTGTCCAGTCCCTGGCGAAGCCGTTGGGGTCCATCAGCATGGTGAGCGTGACCGGCGGCGGCACGAAGCGGTAGACGACCGTCAGCGCCACGCTGCCCAGAACGAACCAGATGAACAGCCGCCCGGTCCACCAGCCGAGCCGCCAGGCCATGCCGGAATTGCGTCTCGGCCGCGTGGGAGTGAATTTGAACGCCATGCCGCCTGTTAGCGATGTTTGGCATTCGCAGGCAATTCGCGGCCGTGCGATTTCAGCATTTTGGTTCCCGTTTCTCGCCCGTTTCATAGCCGTTTCAGGCATCGCGCGTTAACGCCCCGGAATAACCAATCCTTAAGCGAAGCGCGCTAACGCTGTGCTATGTGCATCGACCTATCATTGCGCTTCGCGAAGCGTTTCCGGCGTGAACTGCCCGCTGGACCGCGCTTCAACCCGCGCGCCCGCGCCGATGCCCTTCGTCAGCGGCCGATGCCCGCCGCCTTTGCGCACGCGAGGATACGATGATCGAGATCAAACCCCGCATCTCCGGTTTTCACCGGGACTCGCGCGGCAGCGTGCTGCCGATGGTGGCGGTCGGCTCCATCCTGCTCATGGCGCTGGTCGGCAGCGGAGTGGATATCAGCCGCGCCTACAAGACCAAGGCGCGGTTGCAGGCCGCCTGCGACGCGGGAGTCCTGGCGGGCCGCCGCACCGTGACGACCGCGGGATACGATCAGGCCTCGCAGGACGCGGCGGACAACTATTTCAACGTCAACTATGACGAGGACAAGCAGGACACCAGAAGCACCAGCTTCGTCAGCACGTCCACCGACAACGGCAAGACCGTGGACGGTGAAGCCAGCACGCGGATGGACATGCTCATCATGAAAGTGTTCGGCCACGAAGGTATGGATATTGCCGTCGGTTGCACGGCGACCATGGGCATCGGCAACGCGGACGTGATGATGGTGCTCGACACCACCGGGTCCATGCTTTGGCAGGCGAACGGCACCACGACCGTCGATCCGAAGAAGGGGCAGACGAGCCGTCTGCAAGATCTTCAGGTCGCGATGAAGAACTTCTACCAGACGCTCGCCGATGCCAGCGAGGGAACCAACGCCCGCATCCGTTATGGTTTCGTGCCCTATGCGCAATCCGTGAATGTCGGCCGGCTGCTGCCGTCGGAATATATCCGCGATTCCTGGGCGATCCAGTCTCGCGAGGCGCTTTGGACGCCGAAATCGAAATGGACCGATCCCGTCGATGCTGGCAGCAATCAAACGGAATCGAGCACTTCTACTTCAAATTGGACCGATTACGCTACGAACTATACTAGTCAGAACAACTGCAACAACGCGCGATCAGCGCTGGGAACGGCTTGGGGAAATGACGGCAACGCGAGTGTGAACACAAGCGATTCCTATTCCAACAACGGAAACACCAAGACGACAACCAAGGTGACGACGCAAAATTATAAGAGAATTTCATCCAGCCAATGCGTGAGCTATAAAAATAGTAGTAACAATACACGATGGAAAATACAGGTAAAATGGGATCAAAAGACAGGAACGAAAACAGAGTATTTTACGTCTGAAAAGCTAACTTGGGAAGAGTTTGACAAGTGGAGCTACAAGCGCGTCACATATGATGTGAGCGATTATAAAGGTTTCAATTCCGTTCAGATCCAGAACCCCGCGCTGGCAAAGGGCGACATCAGAAGCGAGAAGGAATTTGCTTCGTCGCGCACTTGGCCCGGCTGTATCGAAGAGCGAGCGACGTCGAACAACAGTTCGTTCAGTTTCTCGACAATCTTCGGCATGTCGCCTGACGTGGCCGATCTCGATATCGATTCCGCCCCGGACTCCGAGGATACGAAATGGGCGCCGATGTGGCCGGATGTTGTATTTTACCGCACCAGCTCATCCTCTTCCACCAGCATTTCCAATGTGAACGAATCCCAATATGGCAGAAGCGCGGACTTCGGTTGCCCGTATCAGGCGCAGGGTCTGCAAGTCATGACGCAGGACGAGTTCAACGGCTATGCCAATTCGCTGAGCGCCGAGGGCGGCACGTATCACGACATCGGCATGACCTGGGGTGCGCGCCTGATCTCACCCGACGGCATCTTTTCATCGACTGTCACTGATCCGCCGGACAATGGCGGCAACGTGGCGCGGCACATCATCTTCATGACCGATGGTGAACTGGCGACCAACAACTACATCCAGTCGTCCTGGGGCATCGAGATGCATGACAAGCGCGTTACGTCCGACGGCTCGGATTCGCAGAGCAACACCCGCCATCGCTCCCGCTTCCTGGCACTGTGCGAGGCGATAAAGGCCAAGGGCATCCGCATCTGGGTGATCGCGTTCGGCACGTCGCTGACGACCGACCTGCAAACCTGCGCGTCGAGCAACAGTTCCTATCCCGCGTCGAACCCGACGCAGCTCGACACCGCGTTCCAGGAAATCGCCAAGCAGGTGGGCGAACTGAGGATGACGCAATGAAGCCGTTTCTGCCTTTCGCCCGCCGGCGCGTCCTGCGCGCGCTCCGCGACCGTTCCGGCATCACCATTGTCGAATTCGGGATCATGGCGCCCACGTTCATCGTGCTGCTGATGGGCATGCTCGACGTGGGGCAACTGGCCTATGCACGCGTTCTGCTGAATGGCGCCATCACGGAGGCCGCGCGCAATGCGACGATGGAAACGGCCGATCTGGCCTATATCGACGCCCTGGTCGAAAGCCGGGTGAAGCCCATCGTCACGGATGTGAACGTCGAAGCGAAGCGCGTCAGCTATTACGATTTCACGGATATCGGCCGGCCCGAAAAGTGGAACGACAAGAACAAGAACGGCACGTGCGATAACGGGGAAACCTTCACGGACGAAAACGGCAATGGCGGCTGGGACCCCGACGTCGGCGAAGAAGGCAACGGCGGTGCGAACGACGCGGTGCTCTATACCGTGACGGCCAACTACAGGTCCAATTTCCCCGTGCCGTTCATGCCCGAGGGCTGGGCGAACCGCCAGCTTGTCGCCAAGGCAGTGCGGAAAAACCAGCCTTATGCCAACCAGGCCAGCTACGGCACGTCGGCGGGGGCGTGCTCATGAGTGCCGGGCACATGAGCGGCGCCCTGGCCTTGCGCGCGAAGCTGGCGGCGCTACGCCGCTCCTCATCGGGCGCGGCGCTCATGGAGTTTGCGCTGTGCCTGCCGTTCTTCGTGGGCGTGGGCATGTATGGCGTCGAGGTGGCAAGCATGGCCATGGCCAACATGCAGGTCAGCCAGTTGGCCATTTCCGTGGCCGACAATGCGTCCCGCATGGAGCAGACCAACAACAACGCCGTTACGCCCACCGTTACCGAGGCCGATATCGATTCGGTGATGACCGGCGCCTTGCGTGAAGGCGAAAGCTTCGGCTTTCAAAGAAACGGCCGGATCATCCTGTCCAGCCTGGAGCGGCGCACGAACGGACAGCAATTCATCCGCTGGCAGCGGTGCCGGGGCGCTCTGGCGGCCACATCGGACTATGGTGGCCCCGGAACGACCGTCACCGGGCTGGGCGCGGGTGGGACACAGGTGAGGGCGAATGCCAATTCCGCCGTGATGTTCGCCGAAGTCGTCTATGTCTACAAAGGTATATTCGGCAACATGTTCGTGAAGGATACGACGTTCCGGCAGGAATCGGCCTTCATCATCCGCGATGTCCGCAATCTGGAAGCGGGCGTCACCGGAACCAACGGAAATTCGTCATGCGCTTCGACATAACCGCTCGATCCACAAGGGTTCGTCCGTGTCTTTCCTGATGCTCCATGTGTTCGTCGGCGCGGTTCTCATCGGGCTGCTTGTCGTGACTTTCGCCATTGCGAGAGAGCTTCTGGCGAGCCGCCCTGAAGCCATGCATCGGTTCGGCCGCGTTTCGGCGTTCGGCGCTTCGGTTCGCGACGGCTTCGGCAAGCTGGCTTCGTTGCTTCCGGCGAAGGAAGAAGAGCCGGAATCCGCCCCCGATGACAGCCTTGCCGCCGAGCGCGCCGCCGCCCGTATGGAGCGCATTCGCGCCCGCAGCGCGGGTTAGGGCAGGCGGTGGCCGGGATCAGGGCCGCACAAGACTCTCCCGAACGAAAACCGGCCCGCCATCGGGTGATCGCGGGCCGGTTGTCCGTGTTTCGCTTCGCTGCTGTCGTCAGTCGGGCCGCTGCCGTCAGGCGGGCAGCAGCCTGCGTTCGGTGGCGATCCGCTGCATCGCCTTCTGCAGCTTCTCGAACGCGCGCACTTCGATCTGGCGCACGCGCTCGCGGCTGACGTTGTAGACTTGGCTCAGTTCCTCCAGCGTCTTGGGATCGTCGATCAGGCGCCGTTCGGTGAGGATACGGCGCTCCCGGTCGTTCAGCCCTTCCATCGCCTCGACCAGCAGCGCGTGGCGCACGCTGGCTTCCTCTGCCTCGGCAACGATCTCATCCTGCAACGGGCCGTCGTCGGCCAGCATGTCCTGCCACTGGCCTTCCCCGTCCTCGCGCATGGCGATGTTTAGCGAACTGTCGCCCCCCATCATCATGCGGCGGTTCATGTTCACGACTTCCGTTTCGGACACGCCGAGAGTCGTAGCGATCTTGCGCACGTCATCCGGGTGGAGATCCGTGTCCTCGTAGGCGTCGAGGTTCTTTTTCATGCGCCGCAGGTTGAAGAACAGCTTCTTCTGCGCGGCGGTGGTGCCCATCTTGACGAGGCTCCAACTGCGCAGGATGAATTCCTGGATCGAGGCCTTGATCCACCACATCGCATAAGTGGCGAGGCGGAAACCCCGGTCCGGCTCGAATTTCTTGACGCCCTGCATCAGCCCGATGTTGCCTTCGGAAATCAGCTCGGACACCGGCAGGCCATAGCCGCGATAGCCCATGGCGATCTTCGCCACGAGCCGTAGATGGCTCGTCACCAGTTGCGCGGCGGCGTCGGTGTCCTCATGTTCGGCATAACGTTTGGCCAGCATGTATTCCTGCTCGGCCGAAAGCACCGGGAACTTCTTGATTTCCGACAGATAGCGGTTGAGGCTCTGCTCTCCGCCCAGCGTCGGCGCCAGAGTCTTTTGCGCGGGGAGATTGCGTTGCTTGTCAGTCACTAGACTTTCCGTCCTTTCCGTGTCGGCTCGCCATTTAAAGACCCTTGCGAGGCATCTTACGCGGCGGCCACATGAGCAGTGTAGCACATAAATCCGATTGCAGTTTGCAATTTATTCTATCGGTTCCGCAACTCCTCCATCAGCTCGGCCATGTCGGCGGGAAGCGGGCTGCGAAATCGCAATTCCTCCCCATTAACGGGGTGAACGAACGCAAGTTCCGCCGCATGGAGCGCCTGCCTGCGAAAATCGAGCCGGGAGAGGATCGGCCTGAGGCCGGAAGGTGTGCGCCCATAGACAGGATCACCCAATAGCGCATGGCCGATTGACGACATGTGAACGCGCACCTGGTGGGTTCGCCCGGTCTCCAGCCTGCATTCCATCAGAGCGGCGCCGGAAAACGTCTCCAGCGTGCGGTAATGCGTGACTGCGTGCTTCCCCCTGCCGTCCTCCACCAGCGCCATCTTCTTGCGGTTGGTGGCGGAGCGTGCGATCGCGCCGCGCACGGTTCCGGCAGGCGGCATCGGATGACCGCCGGCCAGCGCCAGATAGGCGCGTCCGATCGAATGATCCGCGAACTGGCGGGAAAGCCCTTCATGCGCCGCGTCCGTCTTGGCGACGACCAGCAGGCCGGACGTGTCCTTGTCGATCCGGTGGACGATGCCGGGGCGCGCCACGCCGCCGATGCCTGATAGTTCGCCGTGGCAATGATGCAGCAGCGCGTTGACCAGCGTTCCGTCCGGGTTGCCCGCCGCCGGATGGACGACAAGGCCCGCCGGTTTGTCCACGACCAGCAGGTATTCATCCTCGAACACGATGGCGAGGGGAATGTCCTGCGCCCGTGCTTCGGCGGGGGCTGCTTCGGGGACGGCGATGCGGAACGGCGCCCCTGCCTCGACCTTGAGGGAAGCCTGCGTCGCGGGTTTGCCGTCGAGCGCGACACGCCCTTCGGTCATCAGCGCCTTCACGCGCCCGCGCGACAGGCCGCTTGCCTGCGCCAGCGCCTTGTCGAGCCGCTGCCCGCCGTCGGCAATCGTGCCTTCGATGATGATTTCCCCCGAATCCATCACGGGTTAGATGGGGCCTATGATCGCAGTGACAAGAGCAGTGGTCGATAGGCTGACGGTGGAAGCCGTCCGTGCCGCGCCCGCCGAATGTTGCGGGCTGCTGCTCGGCGCGGCAGGCCGGATCGACACGCTGCGGCCCGCGCGGAATGTGGCGGCTGATCCGTTGCGCTTCTTCGAGATCGACCCGGCCGTGCTGATCGCCGCGCATCGCGACGCGCGGCGGGGAGGGCAGGCCGTTCTCGGCTATTACCACTCGCATCCCGCGGGCGCCGCGGTTCCTTCTGAAACGGATCGCGCCCATGCTGTGGGCGACGGCCGGATCTGGGCTATCGTCGTGCCAGGCCCGCTCGGCCCCCAGACGCTCGGCCCCCAGACGATCGGATGGTGGCGGGACGGGCCGGACGGCTTCGAGCGCCTTCCCTCTCCCCGAATAGATGGTTAAGGACCGTTGGCATCGTGACGGCATGCGAATCCGATCTCCCTCATGCCCGCCGATCCAGTGAAGGCCCTTTTTCCATGACCATAAATGCGCTCGATCTTGCCAGCCTGCTCTGTTCGCGGCTCTGCCACGACATGCTCAGCCCGGTGGGAGCGCTGTCTAACGGGCTGGAACTGCTGGCCGACGAGAAAGACCCGGAAATGCGCCGCCACTGCTTCGAGCTTCTGGAGCAGAGCGCGAAAGTCTCGGCGGACAAGCTGCGCTTCTTCCGGCTGGCGTTCGGCGCGGCGGGTGGTTTTGGCGAGATGGTGCCGGTGGCCGAGGCGCGCTCGCTGATCGACGCGTTGGCGGGCAACAACTCCCGCATCGCGATCAACTGGGCGCTGGCGGGTGACGTGCTGCCCAAGGCCGGAGTCAAGACTTTGCTCAACCTGGCGATGATCGGCATGGATTCGCTGGTACGCGGCGGCACGCTGGACATCGGCGCGGAACTGCGAGCCGATGAGCATGGGGGCGCGAGCGAAATCGTGGTGCGCGCCTGCGGGCCGAAGATCGCCTTCGATGCCGATATGGGCCGGGCGCTCGACGGCACGCTGCCGTCGCGGGATCTGTCCAGCCGGACGGCGCCTGCCGCCATGATCCGGCAACTGGCGGAAAGCGCGGGCGGCGGCGTGCAATATGTGCTGGCCGACGATTCGCTGGTGCTGGGCGCGGTCCTCCCGGCGGCCTGACGGAATGCGCGAGAGGCCCCGGTGCTATCATGGCTTGTCCACAAGGAACGCCTCTCTCCGAACCGGGATGAGCGCGCACTGCCGGTTTCCATGGTGGTGCTGCATTATACGGGCATGGAAACCGGCGCGGCGGCGCTGGAGCGGCTCTGCGATCCGGCGGCCAAGGTTTCCGCGCATTACCTGATCGACGAGGACGGCACGGTCACGCGCCTCGTGCCCGAGGAAAAGCGGGCGTGGCACGCCGGCAAGTCCTATTGGCGGGGCATAACCGACGTCAATTCGGCCAGCATCGGCATAGAGATCGTCAATCCAGGGCACGAATTCGGATACCGTCCCTTCACTGATGCGCAGATGGAAGCGCTTTGTCCGCTGCTGGCCGACATCATGGAGCGGCACGATATTCCGCGCGCCAACGTGGTCGGCCATTCGGACGTCGCGCCCGCCCGCAAGACCGATCCCGGCGAACTGTTCGACTGGGACATGCTCGCGCGCCTGCGGCTGGCGTTACCCGTGCCGAAACCGCGCATCCACCTCATCTATGACAATCCCGGCGCGTTCTATCTCGCGCTCGAACGCTTCGGCTATGACATTTCCGATGGCCCCGCCGCCGTGCGTGCGTTCCAGCGGCGCTGGCGGCCGCATCGGATCGACGGCGAGATCGATGGCCAGATCGGCGCGATCCTGTTCGACCTGCTGCTGGAACGCGACCTTGGACGCGCGCGCTGATCTGTGCTAGCGGCTTGTCCGCCGGGGAGCCGGGCAGCCGCGTCGTCCATCAGGGATGCCGAGGAAAGTCCGGGCTCCGCGAAACGAGGGTGGCGGGTAACGCCCGCCGGGCGCAAGTCCAGGGAAAGTGCCACAGAGAGCAGACCGCCAACGGGCTTCGGCCCACGGCAAGGGTGAAAGGGTGCGGCAAGAGCGCACCGCGCGACTGGCAACAGGAGCGGCACGGCAAACCCCACCCGGAGCAAGACCGAATAGGGGCGGCGCGCTTCGCAAGGAGCAGGCGGGTTTCACGCCAGTCGCCCGGGTTGGTTGCTTGAGCGCGCGCAGCAATGCGCCGCCGAGATGAATGGCTGCCCCCGGCGATACGGTCGCGTCATGCGATACCGTCGCCGGGACAGAACCCGGCTTACAGGCTCCCCGGCACTTCCACCCAGCGCCGCTCCGCATAGGACCGCTCGATGGCGTCCACGACTGTCTGGACGTGCAGCGCCTGGCCGAAGCCCGGTTCGGCGGGGGCGCCGCCGCGAATCGCGTCGGTCATATCCCGGAAGATCGTGGCCATGGGAAACGTCGCGGCGGGCGCGGTATCGGCATGGAGCGAACTGCCGCGCACTTGCTTGAAGGGTTCGGGAATGGCGACCGGGGTCAGCGTATGGTCCATGAGGCCGCCCGGCAGCCCCGCCGAAAGCGTGGTGTTGTCCGCCTGCGGAAACGTGGGCGAATGCAGCACAAGAAGGCCCTTGCCGCCCCATGCCTCCAGCGTGAAGCCGCTGCCGTCGGTCGCGTTCCATGCGGTGCTGAGTTGCCCCACCGTGCCGTCGCCCAGCCGGAACAGGGCCACGGCATTGTCGTCGATTTCGGGATGCAGGACGCTGCCGTCCGGCATGGGCCAGCGATCCAGCGTGCGCCTGCCGTGCCCGATAACATCGGTGATGTTCCCGAACATCGAAACGATGGCGTGGAGCGCATGGCCGCCGAGATTGCGCAGCACGGTCGCACCCTGGCTGGGGTCCGCGAACCAGGCGTAGCCGGGCACGTTCACGCTCGTTTCCGTGAAAAGCTGCAAGTGGAACGTGCAGCGCACGCCGCCGAGCTTGCCGAGATAGCCTTCGCCGATCATCTGTCGCATCAGCCGCGCGGCGGGCGTCGCCTGAATGAAGGCGTCGACCGCGCCGACCAGATTCTTCTCCTGCCGCAGCGTTTCCATCCGGCGCGATTCTTCGGCGTTCATGCCGAACGGCATCCCGGCATAGACGTGCTTGCCGCCGTTCAGCGCCGCGCTGACCATCGGCAGGCGCAGGGGCGGGCGGGTTCCTGCGTCCACGATGTCGATGCGCGCATCGTTCGCCATCGCCACGTAATCGGAGAAAGCCAGTTCGACGCCGAATTTTTCCGCTGCGTCCTTCGCGGTTTCCGGGCGCGAGGTGCAGATGGCGACGACTTCCACATCATCGAGGCTGCGCCACGCGGGCAGATGCGCGATCGCCCCCCAGGCCGCGCTGATGATGCCGACCCGCAGCTTTTCCGTCATTCGCAAGAATCCTTTCCCTTTCCAACCAGCCGCCGCTTATCGGACGATACGGGGCGTCAGGGCAAGGGCAGGCGTTCTTTGCTGTTTAGAGGCAGGCTTCCAGATAGGCCTGATCGAAACCGAACTGGCGTGCCTTTTCCAGCGTGTAAGGGCGCAGGCCGGAGGGGCGGAATTCGCCGATGATCTTGCCGTCCGCGGATTCGTCCAGATATTCGAACTTGAACAGTTCCTGTGTGACGATGACTTCGCCTTCCATCCCGATCACTTCCGTGATGTTGGTCGTGCGGCGCGAACCGTCACGAAGGCGTTTCACCTGTACGATGATATCCACGGATTCGGCGATCTGGCGGCTGATGGCTTCCTTGGGGATCTTGATGTCGCCCATCAGGATCATGTTTTCCATACGGCCCAGGCATTCGCGCGGGCTGTTGGCGTGCAGCGTGCACATGGAACCGTCGTGGCCGGTGTTCATGGCGGCGAGCAGGTCGAAGCACTCCGCGCCGCGGATTTCGCCCAGGATGATGCGATCAGGCCGCATACGCAGGGCGTTCTTCACAAGATCACCGATAGTGATCGCGCCCTGGCCTTCCAGGTTCGGCGGCCGCGTTTCCAGCGGCAGCCAGTGCGGCTGCTGCAAGCGCAGTTCCGCCGCATCCTCGATCGTCAGCACACGCTCGCCGGGGTCGATCATCTTCGACAGGGCGTTGAGCATGGTCGTCTTGCCCGAGCCGGTGCCGCCCGAAATGACGATGTTCATGCGGCACGCGCCCGCGATCTTCAGCGCCGTCGCCATCTTGTCGCTCATCGAGCCGAAGTCGCGGAGCATGTCGATGGTGATCGGCTTTTCCGAGAACTTGCGGATGGAGATGGCGGTGCCGCGCAGCGACAGCGGCGGGATGATGACGTTGACGCGGCTGCCGTCCTTGAGGCGGGCGTCGGCCAGCGGCGTGGTTTGGTCGACGCGGCGGCCGACCTGGTTGACGATGCGTTGCGCGATGCCCAGCAAGTGCTGCTCGTCACGGAACTTGATGTTGGCAAGCTGAAGCCTGCCCTTTTTTTCGATGTAGGTCTGGTCCGGGCCGTTGACCATGATGTCCGATACGTCCGGGTCGCTGAGCAATTCCTCCAGCGGCCCGAAGCCCAGCAGTTCGTCGATCAGCACCTTTTCCAGCGCGAACTGCTCGCGCCGGTTGAACGTGATCTTCAGTTCGGCCAGCACTTCCATGATGATCGGGCGGAATTCCTCGGACAGTTCGTCCTTGGTCAGCGACGCGGCGGCTTCCGGGTCGACGCGCTCCAGCAGGCGGGGCAGCACCTGCTCCTTGATCTTGTGGATCGAGGCTTCAAAGCCGTTCTGCTCGGAATCAGCCTGATTCACGGCATTGGCGCGATCGGCCAGCCGCGTCATGGCATCGGCTTTCAGCGATGCGCTGTCGACCGGGCGATCCAGCGGATCGTCGCCGGGAAGCGCGGGAAACTGATCGGCCACCTGAAACGGCGACGGCGCCGCCGATGGCTGGTCCGTGCCGCCTTTCAGCGGGCGGGCAACGCCGAATGCGGGCCGTGCCCCCGCTCCCATTCCACCCAGTCCGTTCCGGCGTCCGAATGCGCTCATAATCAACCAAGCCCTGTTTGCGGCTGTCCGCTTCAAAGACGGCCGCCTCGGCAACGTCATTGAACAATAAGGTTGAAAAATTGATAAGGTGCGGTTCTCTCTCCGGTCAGAACGGCGGAAATCCGCGATAGCAGGGACGTAATTTTACCAGGGCAGGCGAAGCGGACGGCGATGACGGAGGCGATACCGAATGCCTGCTGGCTATGCGCAAGGCCGCTGGGCGCGCGCATCGAATGGCACCATCCCGTTCCCAAAAGCCGGGGCGGGCGAGGGACCGTGGCGCTGCACCCCATCTGCCATCGCGCGATCCATGCGAATTTCACCAATGCCGAACTGGCGCGGTTGGGGCATGACATAGCGGCGCTTCGCGCCCATCCCGCGCTGGCGAGGTTCCTGGCGTGGATCGCCGGCAAGCCGCCGGATTTCCATGCGCGCACGAACGGGCGGCGGCGCTGAGATTCGGGTCCACGAAAAAGGGCGCCTTGCGGGCGCCCTCGATCGTCTTGCGGCAATTGCTTACCGGGGAAAGGCGATTCAGCCCTCGACGTGTTCAGCGAGGACCGTCAGCCCTTTGGCGCTCACTTCCGCGAAACCGCCCTGGATGCGGATTTCTTCCGGCTGGGCGTTCTCGGTCTTGTAGACCTTGAGCGCGCCGTCGCGGATGGTGGACATGAGCGGCGCGTGGCCTTCCAGCACGCCGAACTCGCCTTCCGAGCCGGGGACGACCACCATGTGGACGTCGTCCGAGCGGACGAGGCGGGCCGGCGTGACGAGTTCGAAATGCAGTGCCATGATGCCTTACGCTTCCTCGGCCAGCTTCTTGGCCTTTTCGACCGCTTCGTCGATGCCGCCGACCATGTAGAACGCGGCTTCGGGCAGGTGATCGTATTCGCCGTCGACCACGGCCTTGAACGACTTCACGGTGTCCTCGATCTGGACGAACTTGCCCGGAATGCCGGTGAAGACTTCGGCCACGTGGAACGGCTGCGACAGGAACTTCTGGATCTTGCGCGCACGCGCGACCGTCAGCTTGTCCTCTTCCGAAAGCTCGTCCATGCCGAGAATGGCGATGATGTCCTGCAGCGACTTGTATTTCTGCAGCGTCTCCTGAACGCGGCGTGACGTCTCGTAGTGCTCCTGTCCGACAACCGCCGGCGTCAGCACGCGCGAGGTCGAATCGAGCGGGTCGACCGCCGGGTAGATACCCAGTTCCGAAATGGCGCGGTTGAGCGTGGTCGTCGCATCGAGGTGGGCGAACGAGGCGGCGGGCGCCGGGTCGGTCAAGTCGTCGGCGGGCACGTAGATGGCCTGAACCGAAGTGATCGAACCCTTGGTGGTGGACGTGATGCGCTCCTGCAACTGGCCCATGTCGGTCGCCAGCGTCGGCTGATAGCCCACGGCCGAAGGAATACGGCCGAGCAGGGCCGACACTTCCGAACCAGCCTGTGTAAAGCGGAAGATGTTGTCCACGAAGAACAGCACGTCCTGGCCTTCCTGGTCGCGGAAGTATTCGGCCATGGTCAGGCCCGAAAGCGCCACGCGGGCACGTGCGCCCGGCGGCTCGTTCATCTGGCCGAACACCAGCGCCACCTTGGAACCTTCGGGCGTGGCGTTGCCGTCGGCATCCTTGGCGATGACGCCGGCGTCGAGGAATTCGTGGTAGAGGTCGTTGCCCTCGCGGGTGCGCTCACCCACGCCTGCGAACACGGAGACGCCGCCGTGGCCCTTGGCGATGTTGTTGATGAGTTCCTGGATCAGCACGGTCTTGCCCACGCCCGCGCCGCCGAACAGGCCGATCTTGCCGCCCTTCGCATAAGGCGCGATCAGGTCGATGACCTTGATGCCGGTGACGAGGATCGCCGCTTCCGTCGACTGGTCGACGAATTCCGGCGCAGAGGCGTGGATGGGCGCGAACAGGTCCGAATTGACCGGGCCGCGTTCGTCGATCGGTTCTCCGATCACGTTGAGGATGCGGCCGAGCGTCTTGGGGCCGACCGGCACCGAGATCTGCGCGCCGGTGTTCTTGACGTCCTGGCCGCGGGTCAGCCCGTCGGTCGAGTCCATGGCAATGGTGCGCACGGTGTTCTCACCCAGGTGCTGGGCGACTTCGAGGACAAGGCGCTGGCCGTTGTTGTCGGTTTCCAGCGCGGAGAGGATCGCGGGGAGTTCGCCTTCGAATGTCACGTCGACGACGGCGCCGATGATCTGGCTGATCCTGCCGGCATTGGTCTGGTTGAGCACGGGTGCGGTTGCCATTTTCGTTTCCTTGCCTTGGCTAACTTACAGCGCTTCCGCGCCAGCAATGATTTCGATGAGTTCGGTCGTGATCGCGGCCTGCCGGCTGCGGTTGTACTGGATGGTCAGCTTGTTGATGAGTTCGCCCGCGTTGCGCGTGGCGTTGTCCATCGCCGTCATCGAGGCGCCTTGCTCCGATGCCGAGTTTTCCAGCAGCGCGCCGAAGATCTGCGTCTTGAGATAGCGCGGGAGCAGGGCGGCGAGGATTTCCTCTTCGTCCGGCTCGTATTCCACGACCGCACCGCCGTCGCTCGCCGCCGCCTTCGGAGCGGGCACGGGGATGATCTGCTGCTCGGTCGGCTCCTGCACCAGCGCGGAGCGGAACTTCGAGAAGAACAGGTGCGCCACGTCGAACTTGCCCGCCTCATAGAGCGCAACCAGTTCGTCGGCGATCTGTTCGGCCTCGGTATAGCCCGGCTCGCGCACATGGCTGGTGTCGAACATCTTCTCGACGTTGTTCGGCCAGGCGCGGCGGATCACGGCGCGGCCCTTGCGGCCGACGAGGTAGAACCAGACGTCCTTGCCCTCGGCCTTGAGGTCCGCCGCCTTGGCGAGTGCGGCGCGCACGATGTTGGAGTTGAACGCGCCCGCCAGCCCCTTGTCGGAGTTGGCGACGACCAGCAGGTGCCGCTGCGCCGATCCGGTGCCCGCCAGCAGCTTCGGCGAGCTTTCGCTCACCGTCACTTTGCTGGCGAGGCTGGCCATGACTTCGGCCAGCCGCTCGGCATAGGGCCGCGCCGCTTCGGCCGCCGCCTGCGCCTTGCGCAGCTTGGCCGCCGCGACCATCTGCTTGGCCTTGGTGATCTTCTGGGTCGACTTGACCGAGTTGATCCGGCCCTTGAGTTCCTTGAGCGAAGCCACTCACAATCTCCATTTCGTCATCCCGGCGAAAGCCGGGATCGCTGTCCTTTCAGGCTGGACCGAGCGGCCAGCGGCCCCGGCTTTCGCCGGGACGACGTGTTACGCGAACTGCTTGGCGAAGGTGTCGAGCGCGTCCTTCAGCTTCGCCTTGGTCTCGTCCGAAAAATCCCCGCTGTCGCGGATCGCGGCGAGGATGTCGGCCTTCTCGGCGCGCACCCAGCTCAGCATCTCGGCTTCGTATTCCGTCACCTTGTCGGCCGGGATCGAATCGAGATAACCGTTAGTGCCCGCGAAGATCGAGACGGTCTGCTCCTCGAACGGCAGCGGCGAGAACTGCTTTTGCTTGAGCAGTTCGGTGAGCCGCGCGCCGCGATTGAGCAGCTTCTGCGTCGAGGCGTCGAGGTCCGAGCCGAACTGGGCGAAGGCGGCCATTTCGCGATATTGCGCCAGTTCCAGCTTGATCGAGCCGGACACCTTCTTCATCGCCTTGGTCTGCGCGGACGAACCGACGCGGGAAACCGAAAGGCCGACGTTGATGGCCGGGCGGACGCCCTGGTAGAACAGGCCGGTTTCCAGGAAGATCTGGCCATCGGTGATCGAGATCACGTTGGTCGGGATGTAGGCCGAAACGTCGCCTGCCTGCGTTTCGATGATCGGCAGTGCCGTGAGGCTGCCGCCGCCCAGCGAGTCGTTCATCTTGGCCGCGCGCTCCAGCAGGCGGCTGTGCAGGTAGAACACGTCGCCCGGATAGGCTTCGCGGCCCGGCGGGCGGCGCAGCAGCAGCGACATCTGCCGATAGGCGACGGCCTGCTTCGACAGGTCGTCATAGACGATGACGGCGTGCATGCCGTTGTCGCGGAAATATTCGCCCATGGTCACGCCGGTATAGGGCGCGAGATATTGAAGCGGAGCCGGTTCCGAAGCGGTGGCGGCGACGACGATGGAATATTCCATGGCGCCGTTTTCTTCGAGCTGGCGGACGATCTGCGCGACAGTGGAGCGCTTCTGGCCGACCGCGACGTAGATGCAGTAAAGCTTCTTCTTTTCGTCGTCGCTGGCGTTGGCGCCCTTCTGGTTGATGAACGTGTCGATGGCCACGGCGGTCTTGCCGGTCTGGCGGTCGCCGATGATGAGTTCGCGCTGGCCGCGGCCCACGGGAACGAGCGCATCGAGCGCCTTGAGGCCGGTCTGCACCGGCTCGTTCACTGACTGGCGCGGAATGATGCCGGGCGCTTTCTTTTCCACGCGCATGCGCGCTTCGGCGACGATCGGACCCTTGCCGTCGATCGGGTTGCCGAGCGCGTCGACCACGCGGCCGAGCAGGCCCTTGCCGACCGGCACGTCGACGATGGTGCCGGTGCGCTTCACGGTGTCGCCTTCGCGGATTTCAGCGTCCGAGCCGAAGATCACGACGCCGACGTTATCGGCTTCGAGGTTCAGGGCCATGCCCTTCACGCCGTTGGCGAATTCCACCATCTCACCGGCCTGGACCTTGTCGAGGCCATAGATGCGCGCGATGCCGTCACCAACCGACAGCACCGAGCCGACTTCCGAGACCTGGGCCTCGGTGCCGAAGTTGGCGATCTGGTCCTTGATGACCTTCGAGATTTCTGCGGCGCGGATTTCCATGTTCAGCCTTTCATCGAAACTCTTGGTTCAGCGTTGCTGAGGGATTGGGTGCGGTTCAGCCCTTCATGGCCTGGGCGAGAGAATTGAGGCGCGTGCGGATCGAACTGTCGATCTGCTGGCTGCCGATGCGGACGACCAGCCCGCCGAGGATTTCGGGATCGACGCGGGCCCTGACTTTCACTTCCTTGCCTTCGCGTGCCTTCAGCTTCTGCGAAAGCTGCGCAAGCTGGTCCTCGCTCAACGGATGGGCGGTGGTCACTTCGGCCGTCACTTCGCCGCGCTGCGCGGCGGCGATTGCGGAGAAGGCGCGAATCACGTCGGGCAGGGCAAAGAGGCGCCGGTTGGCCGCGAGCACGCCGAGAAAGTTCTTCGTGAGGGCAGACAGGCCCAGCACGCCCGCCACGCCATCCACCGCGCGGGCCGCCTGATCGCGGCTGACCTGCGGGTTGCGAATCAGTCCGGCGAAATCGTCCGAGCTGCCAAGCGCGTCTCCCAGCTTGTCGAGATCACTCTCGACCGCCGTCACAACACCCTGTTCGCTCGCCAGGTCGAAAAGCGCCGAAGCATAGCGCCCCTGCAAGCTAGCGGTAATGCCGCCGGAAGTATCCACGCGCGTCGGTTCCCTATATCTACCGGATGGTCTGGCCGGATCGACTGCAAGACTTTCGCCGCGTGAAAACACGCAGCCCCTGCCGTCCGGGGGCGCGCATAGCGACGATTGTGCTGCGATGCAAGGTGGGGCGGCATGGCCTGTGGCATCCTGTGACACGGAGTCCGGGACCGGACCGTGCTTTTGACCGCAAGGCACGGGAAGCCACCCCCGCTTCCGCACGCTATGGATGCTTTGCGCCAACCTGGAGGCATGCGATGAACTGCCCAGTCATGACATTTTCCGCGATTCTGCCCGCGGTTCTGCCCGCAATTCTGGACGACGATGCCTGCTGGCAGGCCGTGCTGCGGCGCGACCGCGCCTGCGACGGAAGGTTCGTAACGGGTGTGCTGTCGACCGGGATCTATTGCCGCCCGTCCTGCGCGGCCCGGCATCCCCGGCGGGAGAACGTGCGATTCTTTGCCGATGGTCCAGCCGCCCGCGCGGCAGGCTTGCGCCCGTGCCTGCGCTGTTCGCCAGACGATGTGGCGCGCGACGAACGCGCGGTGCTGGATACCATCACGGCGATCAAGGCGGCGGAACAGCCGCCGGTGCTGGCCGATCTGGCGGACAAGGCAGGCTATTCCCCCACTCATTTTCAGAAAGTCTTCAAGCGGGCGACCGGACTTTCCCCCGCCGCCTATGCCCGCGCGCTGCGGATGGAGCGGGCGGTGGAGGCATTGAGCGGGGCGGATCGTGTAACGGATGCCGTCTACGATGCGGGATTCGCTGCACCGTCGCGATTTTACGAAGCGAGCGAAGGGAGGCTGGGCATGGAACCGTCCGCATGGGCGAACGGCGGGCGCGGCGTGACGATCCGCTGGGCGGTGGTGCCGACGACTCTGGGGCCGATGCTGGTCGCCGCGACGGACAAGGGTGTGTGTCGCCTGTCGTTCCATGAAAGCCGCGACGACCTGATGCGGCGGTTTCCCCATGCCGAACTGGCCGAAGGCGGCGGCGATTTCGCGGCCTTGCTGGAACAGGTCGTGGCGGTGGTGGAGCAGCCGGGCGATTCGGCGCACATTCCGCTCGACGTCAAAGGCACGGCGTTTCAGGAAGCGGTCTGGCGGGAATTGCGCCGCATCCCGCCGGGCGAGACGCGGACCTATGCCCAGATCGCGGCGGCGGCGGGCAACCCCCGCGCGGTGCGGGCGGCGGGCGGCGCCAACGGCGCGAACAACGTGGCGGTGCTGATCCCCTGCCACCGGGTGGTGCGCTCGGATGGTTCCATCGGCGGCTATGCCTATGGCACAGAGATCAAGCAGGCGTTGCTGGAGCGGGAAGGCGCTCAGACAAAACTGTAAGGATCAATATCCACCCCCACTCTCACGCCGCGCGGAAAATCGAACCGGCCCAGCCATTCGCGGATCACGTCCTGTACTTGCGCCGAGCGGCGGGCGTTGATGAGCAGGCGGTAACGGTAACGCCCGCGTAGCAGGGCGAGGGGGGCAGGTGCAGGCCCGAGGATGGCGACGTCCGGCAGGCGAGGAGCGGCCCCGCCGATGGCGCGGGCGGCTTCGCGAGCCTCCGCTTCGTCTTCCGAACTGACGATGATCGCGGCCCAGCGCCCGAACGGCGGCGCGCCCGCCGAGCGCCGCGCCTCGCGCTCCGCATCATAGAATGCATCGCGGTCGCCCGCCGCCAGCGCGGCGATGACCGATGCTTGCGGATGGCGCGTCTGGATCAGCACTTCGCCGGGCTTTTCGCCGCGCCCGGCCCGGCCCGAAACCTGCGCGATCTGCTGATAGCTGCGCTCGCCCGCGCGCAAGTCGCCGCCTTCCAGCCCGAGGTCGGCATCCACCACGCCCACCAGAGTCAGTTCGGGAAAGTGATAGCCCTTGGTGACGAGCTGCGTGCCGACGATTACGTCGATCAGCCCTTCCTCCGCCATGGCGACGAACTCACTTACCTTATCCGGTGTGTTGAGCGTGTCGGACGTGACGACCGCCACGCGCGCCTCCGGCATCAGTTCCGCCACTTCGTCCGCGATGCGCTCCACGCCGGGGCCGCAGGCGACGAGGCAATCGCCGGTGCCGCATTCCGGGCACTGGTCCGGCACCGGCACTTCATGGCCGCAATGGTGGCAGGCCAGCCTGCGCGAAAAGCGGTGCTCCACCAGCCAGGCAGTGCAGTTGGGGCACTGGAAGCGATAGCCGCAATGGCGGCACAGCGTCAGCGGGGCGTAGCCGCGCCGGTTGAGGAACAGCAGCGATTGTTCGCCGCGCTCCAGCCGCTCGCGCATCGCGGCGACGAGGCGCGGGGCGAGCCAGCACCCGCGTTCCGGCGTTTCGCTGCGCAAGTCGATCACTTCGATATGGGGCAATTGCGCGCTGCCAAACCTGTCGGGCAGGACGATACGGCGATAGACTCCCGCGTCGGCCAGTTGCAGCGATTCCAGTGCGGGCGTGGCGCTGGCGAGGATGACGGGTGCCTGCTCGAACCGGGCGCGGATCACCGCCACGTCGCGCGCGTTGTAGCGCACGCCGTCATCCTGCTTGAACGAGACTTCGTGCGCTTCGTCCACGACGATCAGGCCGAGGTTGCGATAGGGCAGAAACAGGGCGGAGCGCGCGCCGACCACCACCTGCGCACCCCCGTTCTCCGGCCCGAAAGCGATAGCTCGCCATGCCCGGCGGCGTTCGGTCGACTTGAGCGAGGAATGCCACAGCACCGGCGGCGTGCCGAAGCGGTCCTCGAACCGGCGCAGGAAATTCTCGGTCAGCGCGATTTCGGGCAGGAGCACCAGCACTTGCCGCTTGAGGCGGATGGCTTCGGCGATGGCTTCGAAATAGCATTCGGTCTTGCCCGATCCCGTCACGCCGTCGAGCAGGAAGGGGGCGAAGCCGCGTTCCCGCACGGCCGCCACGAATGCATCGGCTGCTTCTCGCTGATCCTCCGAAAGCGAGGGCCGCGCGAAATCGGGATTGGCGCGGGGGTAGGGCCGATCGAGGTCCACGGTCACGGGTTCGAGCAGCCCGGCGCCCACCATGCCGCGCAGCACGCCTTCGGAAACGCTGGCCAGTTCCGCCAGTTCGCGGATCGTCGCCTGTTCGCCTTGCAGCGCGTCCATGGCGGCGGCGCGCTGCGGCGTCATGCGTGCGGGTTCCGTTCCGGTCAGCCGGTATTCGGTCATCGTGCCGCCGCCGCGCAGCGCCGCGCTGCTGGACAGCGTCATGCGCGCGACGGACGCCATCGGCGCGCAGTAATAGTCCGCCGTCCATTCGATCAGCCGCCGCAGCGGTTCGGCCAGAGGCGGCACGGGCAGCACTTCCAGCAAAGGACGCAGCTTGCTTTCCGGCACTTCGCCCGCGGGCAGGCGCTCCGCTTCCCACACCACGCCCACGATCTGGCGCGGCCCCAGCGGCGCGACCACGACCGATCCCGGCTCGACCGTCATGCCTTGCGGCACGCGATAATCGAGCGCGCCCAGCGCGGCATTGAAAACAAGGAGTCGAACGCGGCTCATTTCCCCTGCATATTGCATCCGGGCAAAGCAACGGGAAGGATTCGCGAATGGATTCGATGGGCTTGAACGGGGGATATATGGTCGAGGCGATGGAACGGCGCGGGTTTCTGGCCGGATTGGGCGCGGTTTCGCTGGTCACATTGAGTGGCTGTGCCACGGGCGGCGGCGGGCTGGGGCAACTGAGTCTTGTCGAAGTGATCCAGCGCCTGCTGCACCATGCTTCGAACGACGCCTTCGCGACGCTGACGGCGCAGGACGGTTTCTGGAACAGCGCGGTCGCTCGTATCCCGGTGCCGGTGCTGTTCGGCAAGCAGGGCGGGGTGGCGCAGAGCATCCTCACCTCCGGCCCGTTCCGCGAAAAGTTGCAGAAGCAGTTGAATAACGTGGCCGAAGGCGGCGCGCGCCGCGCGGCCCCGCTGGTGGCGGACGCGATTCGCTCGATGAGCGTGGCCGATGCCGCCGCCCTGCTGAAAAGTGCGGAGCCGACGGCGGCGACGTCGGCCTTGCGGGCCCAGATGGGCCCGGCGCTGGTCAACGCGATGATCCCCGATCTGGCGGAAGCGCTGCGCGTGGCCAACGATCCGATCGTCAATCAGGCCGTGTCCGCGCTGGCGGGCGTGAACCTGACGGATGTGGCGCATTCGGTGGCGCTGGGGGCGGACAATGCCATCTGGTATCAGATCGGTGCAGCCGAATCGCACATTCGCGCCAATCCCGAACAGACCAACGATCCGCTGCTGATCGCCGGGCTGAAGGCGGCACAGGCGCTCTAGCGGCAAGCGCAACACCGGCCTATAGCGGCTCGAAATCCGCTATCGGGAGCGCAAACGTGAAGTTCTTCGTCGATACCGCCGACACCGCCGAAATCGCAGAGCTGGCCGCGACCGGCCTGCTCGACGGCGTGACCACCAACCCGTCGCTGATCCACAAGTCCGGCCGCGACTTCATGGAAGTGACGAAGGAAATCTGCGCGCTGGTCGATGGGCCGGTCAGCGCCGAAGTGGTCGCGCTCGATCACGAGGGCATGATGCGCGAGGCCGAAGTGCTGCGCCGGATCGCGGACAACGTCTGCATCAAGGTGCCGCTGACCATCGACGGGCTCAAGACCTGCAAGGCGCTGACCGGCGATGGAACGCAAGTCAACGTCACGCTGTGCTTTTCGGCCAATCAGGCGCTGCTGGCGGCCAAGGCGGGCGCGACGTTCGTTTCGCCGTTCGTCGGGCGGCACGACGACAACGGCTTCGACGGCATGGACCTGATCCGCGACATTCGCCTGATCTACGACAACTACGCCTTCGAGACGGAAATCCTCGTCGCTTCGGTCCGCCACGGCATCCACGTTCTCGAAAGCGCGCGGATCGGTGCGGACGTGGCCACCATGCCGCCCGCCGTCATCAAGGGCCTGTTCAAGCACGTGCTGACGGACAAGGGCATCGAAGGCTTCCTCGCTGACTGGGCCGCGACCGGCCAGTCGATCTGAGACGGAACTTGCGCGCATCCTTCGACAGGCTCAGGCTGAGCTTATCGAAGCCCATGCACTTCCGTTAGCGCCATCACCATGTCCGACGAATCCCCAACCGACCGTTTCAGGTCCGTGCTCACCGGCGCCAGCCGCGCCATCGCGCATGATCCTGAACTGGATGTCGCATGGACGGCCGATGCGCCCGCCGTTTCGGGCCGCAACCTGCGCGTGCCGCTGCCGGGGCGGAACCTGCCGCGCGGCGCGGCGATGGAAGCGCGCGGCTTTGCCGACAGCTTCGCACTGCGTCTGCGCCATCATGACGAGGGTTTGCATGGGCGCAACGGCCCCACCGAAGCGGTGGCGCGCGCCTGCTATGACGCAGTGGAGCAAGTGCGTTACGAGGCGCTGGGGGCCAATGCCTATGCCGGTGTGCGGGACAATCTCGACGCCGCGATGCAGGTCCGCGTCGCGTCCGACCCCATCACGCGCGCCGAGCGCTCCGATGACGTGCCGGTCCCCGTGGCGCTGTCGCTTCTGCTGCGCGAGCGGCTGACCGGACAGCCCGTGCCGAAGGCGGCGCAGCCCGGTGTTGCGATGGTGCGCGAATGGATCGAGGAACGCGCCTCTGCCGATTTCGATGCGCTGGCCGGGTCGCTGGAGGATCAGCGCGCGTTTCAGGCGCTGTCGCTCGACATGCTCCGGCACCTCGATCTGACGCGCCTCGAACCGACGGACGAATCGCCGGACGATACCCAGGATCAGGACGGCGACGAGGAAACCGAGGACGAGGAGGACGGCGACAGCGAGGGCGAAGAGCAGCAGCCCTCCGAACTTGCCGCCGACATGGCTGAAGGCGACAGCGAGGGAGACAGCGACTCCGAAAGCGAATCGATGGACGATTCGCAGGATGCCGAAGGCGGCGACGAGGGCGAGGACGGCATGATGCCCGTGCGCCCCAACCGGCCGTGGACCGATATTCCCGATTCGTTCGACTACAAGGTCTTTACCGAACAGTTCGATGAAGTGGTCGGCGCCTCCGACTTGTGCGACGACGAGGAACTGGGCCGCTTGCGTGCCTACCTCGATGCGCAGTTGAAGGGCCTGCAAGGCGTGGTGACGCGCCTCGCCAACCGGCTTCAACGGCGGCTGATGGCGCAGCAGAACCGTTCGTGGGACTTCGACCAGGAGGAAGGGCTGCTCGACGCGGCGCGGCTTGCCCGCGTGGTCGTCTCGCCCGGCCAGTCCCTGAGCTACAAGGTGGAGCGCGATGTCGAGTTCAAGGACACCATCGTCACGCTGCTGATCGACAATTCCGGCTCCATGCGCGGGCGGCCGATTTCCATCGCCGCGATCAGCGCCGACGTGCTGGCGCGCACGCTGGAGCGTTGCGGCGTCAAGACCGAGATCCTGGGCTTCACCACGCGCGCCTGGAAGGGCGGGCAGAGCCGCGAGGCGTGGCTGGCAAGCGGCAAGGCCCCGCAGCCCGGCCGCCTCAACGACTTGCGCCACATCGTCTACAAGAAGGCCGACGAGCCGTGGCGGCGGGCGCGCAAGAACCTCGGCCTGATGATGCGCGAGGGCCTGCTGAAAGAGAACATCGACGGCGAGGCGTTGCTCTGGGCGCATACGCGCCTGCTCGCTCGGCCCGAGGACCGGCGCATCCTGATGGTCATTTCCGATGGCGCGCCGGTGGACGATTCGACGCTCAGCGTGAACAGCGCGGGCTATCTCGAAGCGCATCTGCGCAAGGTGATCGACTGGATCGAGCGGCAATCGCCGGTTCAGCTTGTCGCCATCGGCATCGGCCATGACGTGACTCGCTATTACCGGCGCGCCGTCACGATCATGGACGTGGAGCAACTGGGCGGCACGATGATCGAACAGCTTGCCGGTCTGTTTGAAGAGGAGTGAACGTGAAAGTCAGCGAAGCCGTTGCAACCCGCCGCTCGATCCGGGCATTTCAGGACAAGCCGGTCGATCCCGCCATGATCCGGCGCGTGATGGACGAGGCGCGGATGGCGCCGTCCGGCTGCAATTTCCAGCCGTGGGAAGCCACCCTGCTGTCGGGTGAGCCGCTGCGCAAGTTGCAGGAACGCTTGCTGGCTGCCGCGCCGGACGATCCGCTTGAATACGATTTCTCCGCGCCGGGGCAGGAGCCGCGCTACAAGCAGCGGCTCGTGGAACTGGGCGGATTGATGTATGGTTCTATCGACGTGCAGCGGGCGGACACGGGCCAGCGCGCGGATTTCACGCGGCAGAACATGCTGTCGTTCGGCGCGCCGGTCCTGCTGCTGTGCTATTTCCCCAAGCTGATGAAGGAGCCGCAGTGGTCGGACGTGGGCATGTGGCTCCAGACCATCATGCTGCTGCTGCGCGGCGAGGGGCTGGATTCCTGCCCGCAGGAATACATGGGCCTCTATGGGCGGACCATCAAGGATGAGCTGGGTCTGCCGGAGGACTACATGCTGTTCTGCGGACTGGCGATCGGTTATCGCGATGCCGATGCGGCCGTGAACAACTTCACTCGCCCGCGCGTCCCGCTGGACGAGCAGGTGCGTTTCCTGGGCTTCTGACCGGATTGCCCGCTGTTGCCCTCTGGATGCCGATCACGGTCATGGCGGCGGCGGCGCAAGTGCTGCGCAACGGAGCGCAGGCCAGCCTGACGGGACGGATCGGCACGCTGGGCGCGACGCAAGTGCGTTTCGTGTTCGGTCTGCCGTTCGCGGTGCTGTTCCTGATCGCGGCGCTTGCGCTGTCCGGTGCGTCGCTGCCCTCCGTCACCGGGGAATCGCTCGGCTGGGCGGCGGCGGGTGCCTTGTGCCAGATCGCGGCGACCGCGCTCATGCTCCATGTCATGAATCTGCGCGCCTTCGGTGTCGCCTATGCCTGGATCAAGACGGAGCCGGTGCTGGTCGCGCTTCTGGGCGTTCTGGTGCTCCAGGACAGGCTGGCGCCGCTGGCCTGGCTGGCTATCGGCATCGTCACGGTGGGCGTGTTGGTGTCCTCGACGAAGCCGGGTGAAGCGGGCGCGTTGCTGCGCGAGGGGCGGCTGATTGCGATGGGCCTCACGGGCGGGGTGCTGTTCGGCCTTTCCGCCATTGCCTTTCGCGCGGCGATAGAAGCTGTGCCGGAAGGGGGCTTCGTGATCCGCAGCCTGACCATACTCGTCGCCAGCCTGACGATCCAGTGCCTCGTGCTCGGCGCATGGCTGGCGTTGCGTGACCGGCAGGCGTTCATCGGCTCGCTGCGCGAATGGCGGATGAGCCTGGGCGCGGGTTTTCTCGGCGCGGCGGCCTCGGCGGGCTGGTTCATGGCCTTTTCGCTGACGCCCGCCGCCAATGTGCGCACGCTGGCCCTGATCGAAATGCCGATGGCGGCGATCCTGTCGCGCCGCGTTTCGGGCAAGCGGCTGGCGCGGCACGAGGCGGTCGGCATGGCCGTGGTGCTGGCGGGCCTTGCGCTGCTGCTTGCCGCCCATGCCTGACGGGCATAAGGCCACGCACCATGACAAACCCTGCGCCCCTGACGCTGTTCAACAGCCTGACCCGCCAGCTTGAGCCGTTCCGTCCCGTCCACGAGGGCGAGGCGCGCGTCTATACTTGCGGGCCGACCGTCTACAACTATCCGCATATCGGCAACATGCGCGCCTATGTCTTTGCCGACATTCTGGGGCGGACGCTGAGCTTCAAGGGCTATCGCCTGACGCATGTCATCAACATCACGGACGTCGGCCACCTGACGGACGATGCCGACGCGGGCGAGGACAAGCTGGAAAAGGCCGCCGCGCGGCAGCAGCAATCCATCTGGGATATCGCGGAACATTACACCCAGGCCTATTGGGCTGATATCCGCGCGCTCAATATCCGGCAGCCGGCGCACTGGTCCATCGCCACCCAATACGTGCCGCAGATGATCGCGTTCGCGGAGCGGATCGCGGACAGGCACTGCTACGAACTGGAATCGGGCCTCTACTTCGACGTTTCCACCGTGGCAGACTACGGTCGCCTCGCCCGTGCCGCGACGGATGAGGGAGAAGGCCGGATCGATGCCGTGGCAGGCAAGCGCCATCCCGCCGACTTTGCCATCTGGCGCAAGACCCCGCCGGGCGAGACGCGCCAGATGGAATGGGATTCGCCCTGGGGCCGGGGCGCGCCGGGCTGGCATCTGGAATGCTCGGTGATGAGCGGCGAACTGCTCGGCTTTCCGTTCGATATCCACACCGGCGGCATCGACCACCGCGAAATCCACCATCCGAACGAGATCGCGCAGAATCAGGCGTTCTGCTGCACGGACAAGGCAAGTGGCGGGCTGGACGTTCCGGCCAACAGCGGCGCCCGCGTGTGGATGCACAACAACTTCCTCGTCGAGCGTTCCGGCAAGATGAGCAAGTCGTCGGGCGAGTTCCTGCGCCTGCAACTGCTGATCGACAAGGGCTTTCACCCGCTGGCCTACCGCATGATGTGCCTTCAGGCGCACTATCGCAGCGAACTGGAGTTCAGTTGGGAAGGGCTGGCCGCCGCGCTGACCCGGCTCAAACGGCTGGTGCTGGCGGCGCAGGGGCTGCGCGATGTGGAGCCGGGAGCAGTCGCGCATCCGAAATTGCAGCCATTGGCTGACAAGTTCGATGCTGCGATCAGCGACGATCTCAACACACCCGTCGCGCTGACCGCGTTCGAGGAAGCGCTGGCGATGAAGAAAGTCGATCCGGCGGCCAAGCGCGCCTTGCTGGACCGCATGGACAGCGTGCTGGGGCTGGGCCTGTTCGGCCTGTCGCGCGCCGACCTGCGGATCAGGCCGAAAGATGCGACCATCAACGAAGCGGAGATCGACGCAGTGCTGCTCCGCCGCAAGCAGGCGCGGGCGGATAAGGACTTTGCGACGTCTGACGCCTTGCGGGAAGAACTGGCGGGCAAGGGCGTCGAAGCCATGGACGGCGATCCGCTCGGCTGGGAATGGAAGCTGGGCTGAGACTGCCACGGATTCCCCTCCCCTTCAGGGGAGGGGGTCAGGGGGTGGGGAGTCGCGTGCATGAGCATCCCCCCACCCAACCCTCCCCCCTGAAGGGGTGAGGGCTTTTGCCTTTGCCCTGCTTCGCTTCCCCTCAGCAGGCGTCTTCCACCAGCAGGAACTGCGCCTCCACCGTGATGCACGGTTGCGGTTGCATGGTCTGCTCGACGGCCCCGATACAGGCTTCGGCGATCTTGTGGCGTGACAGCGCGAAATCGTGTTCGGGCAGCGCCTCCATAAACGCTTCGGCGGCGGCCAGCCCGGCATCGCCCCTGAATTCAAGCGCGACGACATGGCGGCTTCCCGAGAAAGTGGCGCTGGACCACGGTTTTTCGGAGTGCCGGAGCAATTCGGCGCCGGGCCCCGCGAGGCCGAGCACGCCCGACAGAAGCTGAAGCCAGGGGCGGCGAGCGGGGCGGAGCGCGCGCGGCGCGGCCTGGGCAGTGGCGAGCATGGCACGGTCTGCATGGACATTAATTTGCAAGGCTGTTCTCCCTGTAGGCGTTCATGAATTGCTCGACGCGGGCCTGCGTGTGCGGGCGGGGGACGCGGCCGTTGCGCAGGTCGCCGACAAAGCGCGGGTCGTGCGCTGCCAGCCTGCCGAACCGGGTCCACGGCATTCCGGTTTCGCGCAGGAATCGTTCGATGTGGCGAATCAGCATGCAGTCCCTCCGTGGCAAATCAATGTTCCATATTTGTTCCTTTTGAAATCCTACTTGTCTAGGAAAAATACATCGGTTATATCCTTAACCATGACAATGGCCGATCCCCGGGCGCGGCTGCTGGCGCTGGCTGGCGAGCGCAATGTCAGTCTGGCGCAGCTTTCCGGGCTGATCGGGCGCAATGCCACGTATCTTCAGCAGTTTGTCCGCAAGGGCAGTCCGCGCAAGCTGGGAGAGACGGACCGGGCGGTGCTGGCGCGGTTCCTGGGCGTGGATGAACGGGAACTGGGTGCGCCGGAGGAAAAATCCTCCACTTTGCCGGGGAGTGTGGGAGGCGGCGATTGGGCGGATGTTCCCCGGCTCGCGCTGGGGGCTTCGGCGGGGCCGGGCGCGGTGCCGCAGGAAGAGCGGGCGTTCGGGGCCTTGCGTTTCGCGCGCCGATGGCTGCGCGAGCAGGGGCTGGACGCGCGCCACCTGGCGGCCATCGCCGTCGACGGGGATTCGATGGATCCGACCTTGCGGGACGGGGATGAAATCCTTGTCGACCGCGCCCCGCGCCCCTTGCGCGACGGCATCCATGTCGTGCGGCTGGACGATGCGCTGCTTGTCAAGCGGCTGGAACAGCGGCCGGGCGGCATGATCTCGCTCATCAGTGACAATCGCGCCTATCGTCCGATCGAAGTGGCCTTGCCGGATATCGACGTGATCGGACGCGTCGTCTGGAAGGGCGGGCGGATTTGATGGGACAAGGCTGACTGGCTTGCATTGGCGGCCCGTCCCCTTCATCTCCGGCTGCATGACTGAAGCAACCGATACTCCGCCGCTGCGCCTCGGCATCGTTCCCGTCACGGCGTTCGAGCAGAACTGCTCGCTCATCTGGTGCACGAAAACGATGAAGGGCGCGTTCGTCGATCCCGGCGGCGATCTCGACAAGCTGAAAACGGCGCTCGAAAAGACGGGCGTGACGCTGGAAAAGGTGCTCGTCACTCACGGCCATATGGATCATTGCGGCATGGCGGGCGTGCTGGCGCAGCAGGTGGGTGTGCCCATCGAAGGTCCGCACGAAGGTGACCGCTTCTGGATCGAATCGCTGGGGGAATCGGGCGCGCGCTTCGGTCTGGAAGGGCACCCGTTCGAGCCGGACCGCTGGCTAACGGACGGCGACACGGTAACGGTTGGCGACCTGGAACTGGACGTGATCCACTGCCCCGGCCACACCCCGGGCCATGTCGTATTCGTCCATGCGCCGAGCCGGATCGCGATCGTCGGCGATGTGCTGTTCGCCGGGTCGATCGGCCGCACCGACTTTCCCCGGGGCAACCATCAGGATCTGATCGATTCGATCACGCACAAGCTCTGGCCGCTGGGCGACGATATCACGTTCGTGCCTGGCCATGGCCCGACCAGCACGTTCGGCCAGGAACGGCTCACCAATCCCTTCGTGGCGGACAAGGCTTTCGGATAACCGGCGGTGATGCCCTGCCAGTGCTTGCAACGCCCGCGAAATCCGTTATAGGCGCGCCTTCACCGAGCCGCCGGGAAACGCCCGCAGCGGCTCTTTCACGTCGATACTGGATTTGCAGGAACAGGTGCCGCGATGGCTGTCCCCAAGAGAAAAGTTAGCCCGTCACGCCGGGGTATGCGCCGCAGCCACGATGCGCTGAAGGCCGAAGCATTTCACGAGTGCTCGAATTGCGGCGAACTGAAGCGTCCGCATAACCTTTGCCCGTCCTGCGGCCACTACAACGGACGCGAGATCATCGCGGTCGGGCTCTAAGCCCGCGTTTCAGGGACACGTCCGATGAGCCTCCCGCGTATCGCCGTCGACGCGATGGGAGGCGATGAAGGCGTGCGCGTCATGGTCGAGGGCGCGGCGCTTGCCCGCCGTCGTCACGACCGTTTCAAGTTCCTGCTGGTCGGTGACGAGACGCGGATCAAGGCCGCGCTCGAAAACCATCCCAATTTGCGCGGCGCGTCGGAAATCCTCCATTCCGATGAAATCATCAGCGGCGAGGACAAGCCCAGCCAGGCGCTTCGCCGCGCGCGCAACACTTCCATGGGCAAGGCGATTCACGCAGTGAAGGCGGGTGACGCCGGAGCCGCCGTCAGCGCGGGCAACACCGGCGCGCTCATGGCCATCGCCAAGCTTTCCCTGCGCACCTTGCCGGGAATAGACCGGCCCGCGCTTGCCGCGCTGCTTCCCACACTGGGCGACAATGACGTGGTGATGCTCGATCTGGGCGCGAACACCGAATGCGATGCCCGCAACCTCGTCCAGTTCGCGATCATGGGCGCGGCCTATTCGCGTGTCGTGACGGGGCGCGAGGCGCCTCGCCTGCGGTTGCTGAACATCGGCACCGAGGAAATGAAGGGGACGGGGGAGTTGCGCACGGCGGCGGGCCAGCTCAAGGATTCGGCGGACGATCTGGCCATCGCGTTCGACGGCTTCATCGAGGCCGACAAGTTGTGCCGGGGCGATACCGATGTCGTGGTGACGGACGGCTTTTCGGGCAACATCGCGCTCAAGGCCGTGGAAGGCACGGCGCGCTTCGTGACGGATCTCCTGCGCCGCAGCTTCACCAGTTCGCTGCGTTCCAAGTTCGGCTTCCTGATCTCGCGCCCGGCGACGGAACTGCTCAAGCATCATCTCGATCCCAATAACCACAACGGCGCCGTGTTCCTCGGCCTCAACGGCATTGTCGTGAAAAGCCACGGCAGCGCGAACGCCGCTGGTGTCGCCAATGCCGTTGCCGTGACGGCGCGTCTTCTGGAGGAAAATGTGACGGAGCGGATTTCCGCCGACCTTGCCCGCGTCGGCGCCGATGGGCTTAACGGCAGGCGCGCGGCGATAGGCGAGGGCGCCTGATGCGCCGTTCCGTTCTCATCGGCACGGGGTCCGCCCTGCCGCGCCGGGCCGTCGGCAACGATGAAATGGCGCGCATGGTCGACACCAGCGACGAATGGATCGTCGAGCGCACCGGTATCCGCAACCGCTACATCGCCGCTGACGACGAAACCACCGGAACGCTGGCGATCGACGCCGCGCGCCGGGCCGTGGAAGCGGCGGGCATAGAGCCGGCGGCGATAGACCTGATCGTGCTGGCGACGGCGACGCCGGACCAGACGTTCCCCGCCACCGCCACCAAAGTCCAGCAGGCGCTGGGCTGCCGGGGCGGCATCGCGTTCGACGTGGCGGCTGTCTGCTCGGGCTTTCTCTACGCGCTGGGCGTCGCGGACTCCATGCTCCGCACCGGCATGGCTAACCGGGCGCTGGTGATCGGTTCGGAGACATTCAGCCGCATTCTTGACTGGGAGGACCGCACCACGTGCGTGCTGTTCGGTGACGGAGCGGGTGCCGTGGTGCTGGAAGCCCGCGACCTCCCCGACGATGAGCCGCGCGGCATCCTTGCCACCCGGCTTCATGCCGATGGCGAGCACAACCAGTTGCTCTATGTCGATGGCGGGGTTTCCACCACGGGCACGGTCGGCCAGGTGCGGATGAAGGGGCGCGAGGTTTTCCGGCACGCCGTCACCAATCTGGCGGACGTCCTGCGCGAAGTGCTCGATGATGCGAAGCTGGGAGTGGCGGATATCGACTGGGTCGTGCCGCATCAGGCCAATGCCCGCATTCTCGACGCCACGGCGCGCAAGCTCGACCTGCCGCCGGAGAAAGTGATCGTCACGGTGGACCGGCATGCCAATACCTCGGCAGCCTCCGTTCCGCTGGCTCTCGACGTTGCCGTGCGGGACGGGCGGATCAAGCCGGGTGACCTCGTCATGCTGGAAGCGATGGGCGGCGGATTCACCTGGGGGGCGAGCCTCCTGCGCGTGTGAACGGGCGAAATTCGTCCGGTTTCCAGACAGTTTGGCCTACGGCGTTGCTTTCACCCGGGTTTTCCCTATAGTTGCGATCCGTGGGGTCACACCACAAACGATCAGGGGGCAACATGCGCTCGATGGAAACTCTCACGCGTGCCGCCATTGCCGAAGCGATGAACCGCAAGCTCGGACTGTCGAGGGCCGAATCTCTGGGCATGGTCGAAGCCATCCTGCGCCATATGTGCGAAGCGCTCGCCAAGGGCGAAAACGTCAAGATTTCCGGCTTCGGAACATTCCTGCTGCGCGACAAGACCGAACGGATCGGCCGTAATCCCAAAACCGGGGTCGAGGTGCCGATCACGCCTCGCCGGGTGATGACGTTCCGTGCCAGCCAGCTTCTGAAAGAACGCATCGCGGGCTGATGGCGGGGCAGCCGACCTTTCCGGCATTTGCCGACGGCAAGGAGCCCGAGGCGCTGCGCACCATCGGGGAAGTGGCGGCGGCGCTCGATATTCGCCAGCATGTCCTGCGCTATTGGGAAGAACAGTTCCCCATGCTCCGCCCCATCAAGCGCAGCGGTGGACGCCGGTATTACCGGCCGGAGCATGTTGAGCTTGTCGCCGCGATTCACCGGCTGGTGCATGTCGAGGGCTATACGCTGCGCGGCGCCCGCCTGGCGCTGGAATCGGGCGAGAGCGGCCAGCGGATGGGCGAAGCGGCGCCGCAACACTCGCCGCAGCCGCAAACCGCCGCGGCGCCATCTGCCGATCATGAGGCGTTGGTTGCCCGTTTGCGTTCCATTCGCTCGACGCTGGCGGACGCGCTCGCCGGCACTTGATGCCGGGCTGCCGTCCCGCGCGCCGATCAGCCCTGCAGATCAGTCATCGACCGGTTGCGGCCCGAGTTCGGGATCGAGGTCGCGCGGCCGCATCAGGTGGACCAGCCGCGCCTTTCCTTCCTCCACGTCCGCCCAGCGGTCTATATCCAGTTCGATCACCGCAAGCGCGGCTGTCGGGAATTTGTCCTCCACGATCTGGCGCAGCGGGTTGTGCCCGTCGTCGGGCACCAGATCGAAGATCAGGTCTTCAAGACCGGGATTGTGGCCGACCATGAGGACGGAGGCCGGATCGCCCTCGATTTCGCGGATCAGGTCCAGCAACGTGGCGGAACTGGCAAGATATATCCGCCGGTCCCAGTTGACGGGAATCGTCACGCCGAGCGCGGCGCTGCCGATTTCTATGGTTTCGGCGACGCGGACGGCGGGCGAGGCGATCACGCGTTCCCATTGGTGGCCGTAGTCGCGCATATGCCAGCTCATCGCGGCCGCGCCCTTGCGGCCACGCTCGTTCAGCGGGCGATCGAAATCGCGGGCGCGGGCATCGTGCCAGTCGGACTTGGCGTGGCGGTAGAGGCCGAGACGTTTCATGATGGGGAAAGTTTCATATTTCAGGCAGGAGTCCGGCTTGTTGCGAGCGTTCCTGAAACACCGGCCGCCACGCGCTGTAAAGCCTCTTCGAGCGGTAGCCTGTGGACCGGCGCGCCGCGCGGAAAGGCATTGAGGAGCCGAGATGGGAATGCGGCCGACAGGACGACGAAATGGCCCCGGTCCTCGCGGCTGCGGATCAGGCGTCCGAACGCCTGGGCGAGCCGGGCGCGGATGATGCGGTCGTCATAGGCCGATCCGCCTCCCGCTGCTCGCCGGGCGCGGTGCAGGATCGAAGGTTTGGGCCAGGGCACCTGTTCCATGACGACGAGGCGCAACGAATGGCCCGGCACGTCCACGCCGTCGCGCAAGGCGTCCGTTCCCAGCAGCGAGGCGCGCGGATCGTCGCGGAAGATATCGACCAGCGTGCCGGTGTCGATGGGATCGACGTGTTGGGCGTAGAGCGGCAACCCGTCGCGCGCGAGCCGGTCGGCGATGCGGCCGTGCACGGCGCGCAGGCGGCGGATTGCGGTGAACAGGCCCAGCGCGCCGCCGCCCGACGCTTCGATCAGGCGGCCATAGGCGCCGGCCAGCGCGGCCAGATCGCCTTTCGGCACATCGGTCACGATCAGCACTTCGGCCTGTTCGTCATAGGCGAACGGGCTTTCGAAGGCGGCCAGCCGGGGCATGACGCCGATGTGTCCAGCCCCGCTGCGGGCCACGGCGGAGTCCCATGCCGGGGAGTCCGGTCCGGCATGGCCGTCCGTCAGGGTCGCGGACGTCAGCATGATGCCGTGCGCGGGTTCCAGCACCACGCGCGCGAACGGTTTCATCGGATCGAGCCAGTGGCGGTGCAGCCCGATGTCGTATTCCCGCGCGTCGGAACGGTCGACCGCCAGCCAGTCCACGAACTCGGGATCGGCGGGACCGCCCAGCCGGTCGAGCAGGGCTTCCCATGCGGCCAGCAGGTCTATTCGCCAGCCGAGCGAATGGCGCGCGCCTTCGATCCGTGCCCGTCCCTGCCCGTCGAGCCAGTCCGGTGGATCTTGCGTCAGGGCTTCGAGCCGGATGCCGATGCAGATCAACGGCTGGCGTAAGGCGGTAAGCGCGGCGCGCGCGGCTTGCGCGATTTCCACGAACGCGCCGTCCAGTTGGGCCGCTTCGGTTTCCAGCCCATAGCCGGCTTCCTGTCCCTGCCTGCCGTTGGCGCTTTCGTCGCGGGCATGGACCAGCGCGCGCACCGCGCCGAGCAGATCCTCCAGCGGACCGGATGGCGCGCCTTCGTGCAGGCGTTGCAGCCAGCCGTCGGCGGGCAGGGCCTCTGCTGCCTCGCGCGCGGCGGCGACGGCCTGCCCGGCGATTTCATCATAGCTGGCAACGTCCGCCAGGCGAGCGGAAAGCCCGCGCCGCCGCCCGCGCGATCCGCGCTCCGGCCCGATGACCCAGCGGCGCAGTTCGATCGCTTCCGTGCCGGTCAGCGCCGCCGCGAAGGTGGAATCGGCGGCCTCGAACACATGATGTCCTTCGTCGAACACGATACGTGAGGGGCGCTGCGCCGCATCCCGCCCGCGCGCGGCGTTCACCATGACCAGCGCGTGATTGGCGATCACCAGATCGGCCTGGGCCGACGCACGGGTCGCGCGTTCTATGAAGCATTTGCGGTAGTGCGGACACCCGGCATAGACGCATTCGCCGCGCCGGTCTGTCAGCGCCGCGATGCCGCGCTGGCGAAACAGCGTTCCGAGCCAGCCCGGCAGATCGCCGCCGATCATGTCGCCGTCCTGTGTGTAGGCCGCCCAGCGCGCGACAAGCTGGGCGAGGATCGCCGCGCGTCCGCCGAAGCCGCCTTGCAGCGCGTCCTCCAGATTGAGCAGGCAGAGGTAATTCTCCCGCCCCTTGCGCACGACGACTGGCTGCGACCCGTCCGGGCGCCGCATCGGCCACGCCCGGCGCGTCTCCCGCCGCAACTGGCGTTGCAGGGCTTTGGTGTAGGTGGAAACCCATGCCGTGCCTTGCGCCTGCCCTGTCCAGAGCGAGATGGGTGCGAGATAGCCGAGAGTCTTGCCGATGCCGGTTCCGGCCTGCGCGAGAACGACGCTGGGCTGGCCGTCGCGCGAGCGCGGGGCAAAGACGCGCGCAGCCTCGACGGCATAGGACCGTTGGCCGGGGCGGCCTTCCGCTTCGCTGCCGGTCAGTTCGCCAAGTCTGGCTTGAACCGCGTCGTCGTCGAGTAAAACTTGTGCGGGCTGGGGCCGGTCAGGCGCTTCCTCCCATTCGGGCAGGCGGGAAAACAGCCAGCGTTCGGCCCGTTCCGGCGGAGCGATGCGCGGACCGAGCAGAGTCGCCCATGGCCAGCGCAGCCGGGTCAGCGAATGCAGCGCGCTCCATGCGCCTTCGCGCTCCGGCCAGTCCGCCGTTTCGCATGTCGCCAGCAGCACGCCCGCGGCGCGCTGGAGGAATACAGGCACGGCATCGTCGCTTTCCGGCGCGGTCAGGTCCAGCGCATGGGCCAGCCCCTTGGGCGTCGGCACCACGAACCGCGCCGGATGAACGAACGCGAACAGTTCCAGCAGGTCCAGCCCCGAAAGGTCGGGGTATCCCAGCCGCGTGGCCACCAGCGGCGCGTTGAGCAGCAGCATCGGCGTATCCGCGATTGCCGTGATGGCTTCGCCTTTTCCTGCCGCCCGCACGCCGCCGCCACTATCGCAGAGCCAGCATCCGCCATGACTGGCATGAAGCGCGGGCAGGGCAAGGGATGGGGAATCCGGCATCGACCCAGCTTAGAACGGAAAAGGAACGCCGGGGCAAGGGGTGGATGGGCCGCTTGCTTCGCACTTGCGGAAATCGCGTAAAGTGGCGAAAGGCCATCGCCATGACCGACGAACAGATCCGCGAAGCCGCCCAGGTGTCCAAGGCATGGCCGTTCGAGGAAGCGCGCAAACTGCTCAAGCGCTATCCCGATGGCAAGCCGGGCGGAGAGCCGATGCTGTTCGAGACCGGCTACGGCCCCTCGGGCCTGCCGCATATCGGCACGTTCCAGGAAGTGCTGCGCACGACGCTGGTGCGCCGCGCCTGGGAAGTGCTGACCGGCGGTGCGCCGACCCGGCTGGTCGCCTTTTCCGATGACATGGACGGGCTGCGCAAGGTGCCGGACAACGTGCCCAATCAGGGCCTACTCGCCGCGCATATCGGCCAGCCACTGACCCGCATTCCCGACCCGTTCGAGCGGTATGAGAGCTTCGCGCATCACAACAACGCCATGTTGCGAGAGTTTCTGGATCGCTTCGGTTTCGACTACGAGTTCGTCTCCGCGTCGGAGCGTTACAATTCCGGCGCGTTCGACGAGCCGCTGAAGAACGTGCTGCGCCATTTCGACGCGATCATGGACATCATGCTGCCGACTTTGCGGGAAGAGCGCCGCAAGACCTATTCGCCAGTGCTTCCCGTGTCGCCGACCACTGGTCACGTGCTTCAGGTGCCGGTTACGGTGGTGGACGCCGACGCGGGCATGGTGCGCTTCCACGACATGGGCGAGGACGTGGAGCACTGCATCCTGGGCGGGCAGGCCAAGCTGCAATGGAAAGTCGATTGGGCGATGCGCTGGGTGGCGCTGGGTGTCGACTATGAGATGTGCGGCAAGGACTTGACCGATAGTGTCACGCAATCGGGCAAGATCGCGCGCGTGCTGGGCGGTAGGCGGCCGGAGGGACTGATCTACGAACTGTTCCTCGATGAACGGGGCGAGAAGATTTCCAAGTCGCGGGGCAATGGCCTGACGATCGAGGAATGGCTGACTTACGGTACCGAGGAAAGCCTCGGATTCTACCTGTTCCGCGAGCCGAAGAGCGCCAAGCAACTGCATGTCGGCATAGTGCCGCGCGCGGTGGATGAATACTGGCAGTTCCGCGAAAAGCTGGCGAGCCAGCCTCTCGACCAGCAGTTGGGCAACCCCGTGTGGCACTTGCTGCGCGCCACGGGGCCGGGCGAAGGTGCGGGCCACAAGCTGCCCGTCACGTATGGCCTGTTGCTGAACCTTGTCGGCGTGCTCGGAGCGGGCGCGACGCGGGAGCAGGTGTGGTCCTACCTTGCGAACTATGTGCCGGGCGCGGATGCCCGTGCCTATCCCGAGCTGGATGCGCTCGTCACATGCGCGCTGGCCTACAACCGCGATTTCATCGCGCCGACGCTGAACCGCCGTAAGCCGGAGGCGAACGAGGCGATGGCTCTCGCCGCGCTGGACGAGGAATTGGCCGCGACGTCCGACGACGCCACGGCGGAGGAATTGCAGAACATCGTCTATGAGCTCGGCAAGGATCCGCACTATGGGTTCGAGCAGCTTCGCGACTGGTTCAAGGCGCTTTACGAGACGCTGCTGGGTTCCAGCCAGGGGCCGCGCATGGGCAGCTTCATCTCGCTCTACGGCATCGCCAATACGCGCAAGCTGATCGCGGAGGCACTCAGCGAGGAGTGACTTCCCGCCGGGCCGCGATCCAGCGGTCTATCTTCGCCTCCAGCACGGGGAGGGGCAGCGCGCCCGATCCCAGCACTTGCCCGTGGAAGGCGCGGATGTCGAAGTTCTTGCCCAGTTCCGCTTCCGCCTTGCGGCGCAGGCGCTGGATCGCGAGGCCGCCGATCTTGTAGGACAGGGCCTGTGCCGGATTGGCGGCATAGCGGTCTACTTCCGCCGCCGCGTCGGTGCGGCCCATGCCGGAGTTGGCGAGCATGTAGGCGATGGCCTGCTCGCGCGACCAGCCCCTGGCATGGATGCCGGTATCGACGACCAGCCGCATGGCGCGCAGCATCTCGTCGTCCAGCGTGCCCCAATGCTGGCGCGGATCGTTGTAGAATCCCATCTCATAGCCCAGCGTTTCGGCATAGAGCGCCCAGCCTTCCGTAAACGCGCTGTTGCCGCCGAAGCGCTGGAACGCCGGCAGGCTCTCGTTCTCCTGCGCCAGACTGATCTGGAAATGATGGCCGGGGCTGCCTTCGTGCAGGTAGAGCGTGGTCATGCCGGTCAGGAACCGGCCCGGCAGGTCATAGGTGTTGTAGTAGAACACGCCGGGCCGGGTGCCGTCGGCGGAGCCTTCGCTGTAGCTGCCCCCTGCTTCATACTTGTTGCGATAAGGCGGATAGGGCCGGATCACGAGCGGCGTTTTGGGCACTTTCGAGAAGTAGCGCGGGATTTGCAGGGCAACCGCATCGGCGATGGCGTTGAACCCGTCCCGCAATTCATCGGCGCTGCGCGGATGAAAACGGGGGTCGGTGCGGACGTGCTCGAAGAATGCGGGCAGCGGACCGGCAAACCCCAGCTTCTCCTTTACGCCGTCCATCTCACGCTGGATGCGCGCCACTTCCGACAGGCCGAGCCGGTGGATCGCATCGGGATCGAGCGGCAAGGTTGTCTCCCGCTCGATCAGGCGGCGATAGAGGCCGGCGCCGCCGGTCATGCCGGAAAGGCCGATGGAATCGCGCGCGGCGGGCAGGTATTCGTCGGCCAGGAACGTGCGCAGCCGCCGGTAGGCGGGATAGACCGCGCCGCCGATCACACTCGCCAACTGGCGGCGCAGGCGCTGTTTCTCACGGGTTGGGATATTCGGAGGAAAATCGCGGGCGGAGGAATAGAACAGAGATTGCTCGACCGGCTCGGCAAGAACGGCGTCAAGCTGGCCGATCATCAGCGAGACAGTCAGCTTCGGCTCTACCACGCCCGAGGCCATGCCCCGCCGGAACCGCGCGATCGCATTGTCGAGAACTGTCGCGAACGCGCCGTTGAGGGCAATCGCCCGGCGATAGTCCGCCACGGTTTCGTAAGGCGCGGTTCCGTCGCTGGCCATGAGCGCCGGAAATTCGACGTGCGGCGCGCCGAAGTGATTGAACGGACGCGGCGCGGTCAACGCCATGACATCGGGCGCACGCCATGCCGCCTGCCGCTCCTTCCCGTAGCGGAAAACGTCATAGGAAATGCGCTGATCGGCATCGAGCGCCCGGAGATCGACTGTCGCGAGATCCGCCAGGGCGCTCTGCGCGGACGCCAGCCGTTCCGCGTCCAGCGAATCGGTGTAGAGGCGTGACAGCAGCTTCGGATCGACGGCATCGCCCCGGAACAGTTGTTCGACGGGATCGAGCGCCAGTTCCCGCGCGGCGTCCTGCTCGAACATGCGGGCGAGTGTGAGCGACGCGGTTTCGGCGGGGGCCGGGGCGGACGCCAGCGACGGCGCGGCCCCGGCAGCCAGCATGAGCGCGGGCGCGGCCGTGCGCAGGACGCGCCTCATGTCCATGGGCGTGTCCGAAACCACTTGGTGACGACATGTTTCACGCCGCGTTTCACGGGCAGCGCGGCGTGCAGGGTTTGCGGATTGACGCTCCCGTCAGGGCAGACGTTGTTCCATATCAGCAATGCGCCGGGCTGGGGCGGGATGCTGATGCCCAGCCTGGGAAACGCGGTCTCGCCGCCTTCCTCCACCGCGTTGAGCCAGGCCATGGCCGTCCAACTCCGCTGGCCGCCGCGCTTTTTCTCGGCGGGCCAGTAGAATGCGGTGGTATCGAACCAGTCGTGGTGCTCCCTGAATTCCTGCTCCGGCAGATAACGCTGGCCCTGAAAGGTTTCGCCCCACGCGGGCGGGATGCCGAGCAGGTCGCTCAGCCGCCGCTCGATCATGCGGACGAAGCTGTCGTGCGTGTCGACGTCGCCGGAATAGCTCGTGCGGTAAGCGCCGCCCTGATAGTCGAACGTCTGCGAGGGGCGGGCCACGGCGTCGATCATGCCGATCAGCTTCGCGCATTCGCCGTCGTCGAGAAATCCGCCGACCGCATAGAGATCGGCGCCCTCGACAGGGATTTTGTAAACGGACGGATCGGCCGCCAGGCGCCGGCGCACCTGTTCGCCCAGCTTTGCGAGGTTGGCACGATCGGGGGCGGGCGGATCGGCGCGCATGGCGGGCGGAATCAGCCGTGCGCGCCTTGCAGCAGGGCTTGGGTCGCCGCCGCCACGTCCGCCTGCCGCATCAGGCTTTCGCCGACAAGGAACGTGCGTGCGCCGCAGGCTGAAAGCCGCACCAGATCGTCGTGTGAGTTGATGCCGCTTTCGCTGACCAGCAG